>ERZ1673738.77-NODE-77-length-180180-cov-15.365729_pt1 | contig 180180 bp, 148 predicted proteins | sample MGYA00580198_ERZ1673738 | MGnify/ENA primary metagenome ERZ1673738 (study PRJEB41218, sample SAMN15661784) | gut metagenome | host: Homo sapiens | place: Canada: London | collected 2015-08-20/2019-03-30 | study: EMG produced TPA metagenomics assembly of... | reverse complement strand
GATACTCCCCTATAAAAATGGCTATTTATCAACTGTTTGTTGTGACATAGCCTTTGAAAACCTAACAACGAAAACGTGATCGTCCGTTACCGTGAACGAGTATTCGCTGTTTGATGACACAAGATTGTCTTTTTCGTAAATCCCGTCGATTTCAAAATGTCCTTTCGGGGTGACGGTAAGTGTTGCGGTTTCGCCGTACTCGTACTTTCCCGCGCCCGAAACCGTCCCGTAATTTTCGTCAAAAAAAGTAAGCACGTCGTACCGGCACTTCGTCCCGACGATTTCAATGCCGTCCACGGAAAAGCCTCCCACCGTATAGGAATTGAAAGAATATCCTTCCTTTGAAAACGTGATTACGTCGCCGCTTTTAAGATGAGAAATGTTGAAGCATCCGCTTGAATCAAGCGAATAATCTGTTTTTATGCCGTTGACAAGAATTGAAATCTCAAAAAATTCGGCGTCCGTTATTACGATACCGCCGACAGAAAAGTCGTTATTTGTCTGTGTCTTGGAACAAGCCGAAAACACAAGTGTTGCCACCGCGAACAACGCGAGCAGCAAAATTTTCTTTCTCCCCTTCATTTTCCCCTGCTTCTGATCGTTTTTCTGTCCGTAAACTTTAATTAGTTTACCGCGGCAGCAAAAAGCCGTCAAGGTTTTTTTGGGGAAAAACGATAATTTGACATATATTTTGTCTTTTTTTACGATATTTTGCTAATATTCCAAAATTTTTCCCGACACTTGTCTAAAAATTATTGTAAAATCAGCGCGCGTTTTTTCAGTTGGGTAGTGGCACTACCCAACTGAACCGATTAAACGCAGTTAAAAGCGGTTTATTTTGAAACACGACAAAAAACAACCCTTCGGGCGAACCGAAGGGTTATCCTTTTTCAACAATTATCTTATGTCTTCAAGCAGGTTTTTGCCGGGTTTGAAAGCAACGGTCTTCTTTGCGGAGATTTCGATTGCTTCGCCGGTTTTGGGGTTGACGCCCATTCTTGCGGCGGTTTCTTTTGCTTTAAACGTACCGAAGCCGACAAGAGCGACGTCGTTGTTGTCTTTCAACGCTTCCGCAATGACTTGAAGAGCGGCGTCGACGGCTTCTTTTGCTGCCGCCTGTGAGATGTTTGCTTTCGCGGCGACTGCGCCGACAAATTCGTTTTTATTCATAGTTATCCTCCGTTATTGGCTAATTGCCTGAAAACAGTATAACCGAAATTTCGCCCCCGTGTCAACAGAAACGGGAAAATTTGGTTATCGGGCGGGTTTTCGGGGCGGTTTTATGCCAACAGATAATACGAACTTAGGTTTTATTATCTGTTGGCATACATTTAATAATACCCAAGATAAAGCGTTCCGAAACGCATAATTTCGGGAATTATCATATTTGCGAGCGAATAATATATCGTTTTTCCGTCGCGGCGCGCCGTAACGATGCCCGTGGAGCGCAGAATTTTGAGCTGATGCGACACTGTCGTCTGATTCATATCGAGCATTTCCGACAAATCCCCGACGCACATTTCGGAAATGCAGATTGCCGAAAGGATTTTTATGCGGGTGCTGTCCGACAAAACCGAAAACAAATCCGAAAGCTCGGTAAGGACGGCGTTGTCGGGCAGATAATATCTGACTTTGACTTGCGTTTTATTATCGATAAGCGGCATGGCTTCCCCCTTTGTTCACACCGATTATACATTAAAAGAAAACCGCGGTTTTGGGTAAATTTATCTCATTTTGTCGCATATTGTATATTTAAGAGATTTTCAAAAGGGGGGAAATATGTTTGACGACAACTGGATTTTGTACCTGTTCATAATAATGGTGCTGTTCGGCCGCGACGGCGAAATCGCGGGGACGGAACTTATCGTACTGTTCGCTTCGACGCTTGCCGTGCTTATCGGCGAAAACGGGAACGGCTGCGGACTGTTTTCGGGGAATGCCAACAGATAATAATACGAACGTTACCAAGCATACGACAAATTCTTCGACCTGACGATTTTATAAATCGTTTGACACCGCCGTTCGTTTATTTTACAATAGATAAAAAGAGGTAACGTATGAAAGAAATTCAGGAAATCGCCGAAAGGCTGAAAGGTATCCGCGAAATGGAAGAAATTTCCACGGCGGAAATGGCGGAATGCGCGGGCATTTCGGAAAACGAATATATCGACTACGAATCGGGCAAAAAGGACTTCACCTTTACCCTGCTTTATAACTGCGCGAAAAAACTCGGCATCGACATCACGGAATTACTGCTCGGAAAATCGCCGAACCTGTCGGAATATTCCATCGTGCGCGCGGGCTACGGCATGAAACTGAAACGTCGCGAAGGGTTTGAGTATCTGCACGTCGCGCAATATATGAAAAACCGCATTGCGGAGCCGTTTGTCGTTACCGCCCCGTATATCGAGGAAGAACAGGACAAGGAAATTCACCTTTCCAGCCATAAGGGACAGGAACTCGACTTTATCCTCGAGGGCAGCCTGAAATGCAACATAAACGGCAATATCGAAATTCTGCACGCAGGCGACTGCTTATATTACGACAGCGGAAACCCGCACGGAATGATTGCGACGGGCGGCGGAAAATGCGTGTTCCTTGCAATCGTCATGGCAAAATGATCAAAAGAGATAAGGGATGAAATATGAAAGGTACGGTTGCGATAATCGGCGCGAATCAAACGGGTTTGTTTGCCGCAAAGTTGTTTTCGGAACAAGGCTTTTCTGTTTTTGTATTTGAAAAAAACAGCCGTGAAAACGCGGCGTACGAATGGACGGACGATATTTCTCCGTCCGTTTTCAAAGAGGTCGGATTACCCTTTCCCCCAAACGATATTTTTACCCGCGCAAGGAGTCTAACTTTCGTCCCTCCCGGGCACAACCCCGTCTTCGTCCCTAAGAACGAAGAAGAACCTGACATAAACGTGTCGCGGCGCGGACTTAACGAATGGCTTATTTCCCTTCTTTCGGAAGGTGTTGAATTATATTTCGACGCGTGCGTAACGCGCGCACTTACCGACGGCGACGTCGTTTACGGCGTGGAGTTCTCAAACGGCGAAACTTTTGAATGCGACCTTGTCGTCGACTGCGGCGGCGTGAATTCGTCCGTCAGACGTTCCTTACCGCAAATTTTCCAAATCCAAAACGAAGTGAACGCAAACGACAAGCTTTTTGTGAAAAGAGAATTTTTCGCGCGTCCCGAAAACTGTCCGCTCCCAAAGCATCCCGAAAAAGTTTATCTTAAACACAAAAACGAAAACGGCATTTCCCGGTGCTTTTTGAAAAAGGACGACGAAACCTCGGACGTCCTTGTCGGCAGAATCGGCAGTCTTTCGAACGAAACCTACGAAAACGCCATTGCCGACTTAAAAGAAGACAATCCCGTCATCGGCAACAAAGTTTTCGGCGGCGACGTAATTTTTGAAATCCCCGTGCGCCGTCCCCTTTCAAATCTTGTTGCAAATGGTTACGTACTGCTCGGCGACAGCGCGTGCATGACAATCCCCATAATCGGAAGCGGAATTGGAAGCGGACTGAAAGCCGCAAAAATGCTTGCTGACGCCGTGACGAGTGCCGACAAAAAACCTTTTTCAAAGAAAAATCTTTATCGCTATCAGTTGAAATTTATGCGTGAAATCGGCGGAAAACACGCCGCAATCGAACTTGTCAGAAACAAACTGCTTTCAAGCCGCGGCAACGAAATTGACGATCTTGTGAAATCGGGCGTTATGGAGGGGTTGGCGTCGGTCGTGTCGGGCGGAAGCGCAAAGCGACTTGTCAAAAGTTTCCTTGCACTCCCGTTCAAGTATTTTTCGCTGTGGAAAACCCTTTTCGGCGTCTCAATAAAAGCGGCGTGTGTTGTATCTCACGCCACGAAAATGCCGCCGCGCTTTGACGAAAAAGAATTTGAAAAGTGGCGGAAAAAGTACGATAAACCGTTTAATAAATAAAAATCGACGCGTAAACTTGCGTTTTATGCGGTACGGAGGAAATTATGAATAAAAACATCATCGTTGTCGGCGCAAACCAGACGGGGCTTGTTTTTGCCGCGTTTGCAAAAACCGCCGGCTTTGACGTTACAGTGTACGAGGCGAAAAAACAATGCGGCGTCGCGTACGACTGGACCGACGATATGGTTGAAGAAACCTTTGAAGAAGTCGGGATGCCCCTTCCCCCGAAGGAGATTTACACGAGAAAAAGAAACTGGACGTTCGTGCCGCCCGAAAAAGGCGTGAATGTCCTTATGGATTTGCCCGACGACCAACTTGATATGGCGATATATCGTCGTCCGTTCAACGCGTGGCTTTTGTCGCGCGCAGAATGTGCCGGCGTGAAGGTGTTTTACGAAACCCCGGTAAAGCGCGCCATTGTCGAAAACGACGTCGTCCTTGGAGTGGAACTTGAAAACGGCGAAGTCGTGCCTGCGGGGCTTGTCGTCGATTGCGGCGGCGTAAATTCCGCTGTCAGAAAGAGCCTGCCAGAATCTTTGAAAATCACGAGAAACGTCGACAAAAACGACACTTTCATCGTAAGGCGCACTTTCTTCAATCGCCCCGAAAACACGGCGCGCCCGAAGTACACGAACCGCGCGTACCTTAAACATATCAACGAGCGCGGCATATCCTGGTGCACGCTGTCCCACGACGAAAAACAAGCAGACGTCCTTATCGGCCGCGTCGGCGAAATGTCCGACAAAACCTACGAAAACGCCCTTGCCGATATCCGCCGCGACAACGAAATCGTAGGCGATAAAATCGTCACGGGCGGACAACTTCTGCAAATCCCCGTACGCCACCCCTTGTCGCGTTTCGTCGCAAACGGATACGCCCTGCTCGGCGACAGCGCGTGTATGACCATTCCTATGCTGGGAAGCGGCATGGCAAGCGGTATGAAAGCCGGTAAAATGCTTTCGGACGTCATCTCTTCCCCCGTTGGCGAAAACCCGTTTTCAGTTGAAAATCTTTATCGCTATCAGGCAAGGTTTATGAAAGAAATCGGCGGAAAGCACGCCGCCGTCGATATGATGAAAAACTGGCTTCTGAACAGCAAAAAAGGCGATGTCGACTTCCTGCTCGGCAAAGGCGTGGTTTCAAGGAAAGTCCTTATCGAAGCGAGCGCGGGGCATATGATCGTCATGTCGCCCGCGGAAATGGCGCAAGCCGCCGTAAAGGGAATCAAAAAACTTCCACTTCTTTTAAATCTTGCGGTGCTTTTGCAAAAGATGAAGAAAGAATGTAAGACCGCGTCGAATATGCCCAATTATTACGACGAAGCCGCCTTTTCGAAATGGGAAGAAAAATACGAAAAACCTTTCAGAAAATAATTTTCTGCAAAAAGAAAACCGCCGTTCATACGGCGGTTTTTGTTTGGTTCGTTACTTGTTTTCGTCGGGCTTTTCGTCCGTTTTGTTGTCTTCGGGTTTTTCCGACGTGCCCGTTTCGGTTTGTTCGGCGGGCGCGGAGTTTTCGATTTTTTCAATCTTTTCCTTCAACTTTTCGTGAAGTTTTTTGATTTCGTCCGCAGCCGTTTTGTCGTCCGCACCGACTTCCGATTTTTCGTCGGTTTTTTCTTCCGTCTTCGACGCTTCTGCCGCTTTCATTTTTTCCATGTTTTTTTCGTTGCTGAGTTTAATGATTTCTTCGGGCGTTTTGCCTTCAAACAGCATATCGACTTCATTTTGGAAAATGGTTTCTTTCGCAAACAGCACCTTGACCATATTGTCCAGAAGGTCTCTGTGTTCCGAAAGAATATTCCTTGCGGTGTCGTAGCACTCGTCGAGGATACTCTTCATTTCGGCGTCGACTTTCGCGGCGGTTTCGGGCGACATTGCCTGTTGATTGAAATCGCGTCCCAGGAACACCTCGTGTTCGGGATTGCCGAGATATATCGTGCCGAGCGGGCTCATGCCCCATTCGGTAACCATCTTTCTTGCGATGGCGCTTGCGCGCTGAATATCGTTGCTTGCGCCCGTCGTGATGTCTTCGATGACGATTTCTTCGGCGACGCGTCCCGCAAGCATCATTGCGATTTCGTCCATCAACTTTCCGCGGGTAACGTGGTTGTCGTCGTTCACGGGACGGGTGATGGTATAGCCTGCCGCCTGTCCGCGCGGTATGATGGAAACCTCGTTGACTTCGTCGCAATTTTTAAGGAGTTTCGCAACGATTGCGTGTCCGCTTTCGTGATACGCGGTGATGCGTTTGTCTCTTTCGCTGACGACGCGGCTCTTTTTCTGCGGGCCTGCGATGACCTTATTGATACCTTCGTTGATATCGCCCATCGTAATGACCTTTCTGTTGTCGCGCGCGCAAAGGATTGCCGCCTCGTTCAGAAGGTTTTCGATGTCCGCGCCGGTGAAGCCCGAAGTAAGACGGGCAAGCGTTTTGAAATCGATGTCGGGGGCAAGAGGTTTGTTCCTTGCGTGAACCTTGAATATTTCTTCCCTGCCGCGAACGTCGGGGACCTGTACGTAAATCTGACGGTCGAAACGGCCGGGGCGCAACAATGCGGGATCGAGAATGTCCGCGCGGTTGGTTGCCGCCATAACGATAATGCCGTCGTTCTTTTCAAAGCCGTCCATCTGGACAAGCAACTGGTTGAGCGTTTGTTCGCGCTCGTCGTGACCGCCGCCCAAGCCCGTGCCGCGCTGTCTGCCGACCGCGTCGATTTCGTCGATGAAAACGATGCACGGCATATTGTGTTTCGCCTGGTCGAACAAGTCGCGCACACGAGACGCGCCGACGCCGACGAACATTTCGACAAAGTCACTGCCGCTTATGCTGAAAAACGGCACGTTCGCCTCGCCTGCGACCGCTTTTGCAAACAACGTCTTACCCGTGCCCGGAGGACCTACGAGCAAAACGCCCTTGGGAATTCTCGCGCCAATATCGACGAACTTTTTGGGGTTTTTAAGGAATTCCACGATTTCTTGCAGTTCTTCCTTTTCTTCTTCCGTGCCGGCGACGTCCGAAAAACGCACCTTAACCGACTGGGTAACGCGGGCTTTGGTCTTTCCGAAGTTCATCGCCTGCTGGTTTTGTCCCTGGCTCTGACGGTAAATAATGTACATCACGATACCGAGAAGCACAACCGACAGTATGGGCAAAAGCAAGCTGTAAAGAAGCGAGCGGCGCGCGGGATTGTCGTACGAAACCTTGGGGGACGTCCAACCCGTGTTGCCCTGACAGTCTTCGATCATGTCGTAAACCTGCTGAACGTTTCTGTCGGGAATATAACAAAACGCGTCGTACTTATTCGGGAAATTCTTTTCGGCGATCTTGCTGTCGTTATATCTGACCTTTAGAACGTAGTCGCCGGTAATCTGAATATTCGAAACCTTGCCCGCCTTTATGTCTTCAACAAGCGACGTGTAGCTTATCTCGCCAGCGCCGTTGTCCGAGAGCATCGTCGCGACAAGCACGACAAGCACAAGGCAAATCAGAAAAATTATTATTCCTTTTGTTCTTTTTTTCACTGTGTAATAGCCTCCGCTTCCGCAATAAAAACGTCTTATTATTTATCTTTATCACGAAGTTAGTACTATTATAACATAAACTCCCTAAAAAACAACTAAAATTAAAAACTCGGGTTTTGTTGATTTTTACGCGGGAAATAACGCTTTATATAGCGCAATCGCAATTTTAACGCTCGTTTTTTGCACTTTATCCCACGATACCGCCATAAGAGTTTTCAGCGGATCGTCCGACGGTTTTTCGACCGCGCCGAGAATGCCGACGTCGCCTGCGGGATTTTCGATTCCCGTTATCGCCCTTTTGGGGTTGACTCCGCCCGAAACCACTGCGACGAAAGGCTTTTCCGCCTCCTTTGACAAGCACGCGTCCACAGCGATTACGGGGCTTTCGGGGTGCGCGCATTTTATGAGTTTCAGAAAGTCCTGCACGTTTCTTCCGTTGACGCTTTTTCCCGTCGCGCCGTATACGAAACATCTTGCGTTCAGCCTGTTTTTCAAAATATCGCCGACAATCGGACCGACGCTGTCGCCGGCGATTTTGTCGCTTCCTATGCACAAAATTACGGGTGTTCCTTGTTTCATTTTTATCTCCTTTTCATAAGTATTGACAGGGCTTACAAAAATAAGCGCGTTTTTTTATTAAATATTGTTTGATTTCTGTGACAAATTTGGTATAATATTTATAAATATCGAGAAATATCGTAAAAAAGAGGGATTATGGTATGTTGAATGCTTTATGTACAGCGAGCATGAACGTCTCGGATATCGTCATTCTGGCGGTTCTGGCGGTCGGCATCGTCGCGGGTATTATCGCAGGCTTTGCAAAATTGCTCAACGGCACTATCGGCGGCATCATCGCGTTTATCGCGGCGATATGCCTTGGCATATTCCTTGCGGGGTATCTTGCCGGCGTTTCCGCGTTTGTTGACCTTCAAGCAAAAATCAGCGACTTTTTCGTAAGTAAATTCGACGTGGCGGGCTACAAGGCAAAGGTCTCCGACGGGGAACTTTTCCTGAACGTCAGCGGCAGCGCGTGGACAAGCGTATCGACGCTGTTCGAAGGCTCGTCAAAACTCAAAATCGCACTGCTTATACAAACCGTTTGCGTCAAGCTTTTCAGCGGCGCACTCACGGGCAGTGTTACCCTTGCTGCGTTTGCGGCAAACCTTATCGTGAAAGCCCTTTGCGCCATTATCGTTTTCGTCGCGTCGATTATCGTGCTTGAAATTCTGTTTTCGCTTCTTTCAAAACTTCTTTCAAAGATTGTCGAAAAACAAAAAGGCTTCCGCAGCGTCGACCGTATTATCGGGCTTGTGTTCTCGGCGGCATTCACCGTCGCTCTCGTTTTCGTCGCAATGTTCGTGATCGCGAAAGTCGGTTCGGGCGCGCAGGCGGCAATCGACAATATCGAATCGGGCACCGTTGCGAAATGGTTTTATGAAAACAACCCGTTCCTTCTTCTGTAAATAAGACAAAATTAAACAAAAAATTAAGCAAGGTTTTTTACCTTGCTTTTTTTATGTGTTTTGTTTTGAGGTTTATTTTGCGGTTTTCAGATAAATCAGCAGAACGGTAATATCCGCGGGGCTCACTCCCGAAATCCTGGACGCCTGTCCGAGCGTCGCGGGGCGGATTTTTGAAAGTTTCTGCCGCGCCTCGATTCTCAGTCCGCTTAAAGCGTTGTAGTCGATATCTTCGGGCAAAATCTTTTCTTCCAAACGTCGTGCGTCCCTTATCGCGGCGTCTTCCTTTTCAAGGTATCCCGCGTATTTTATCATGACTTCCGCCGAAAACAGCGCGCTTTTTGAAAACTCCGAAAACGCATTTGTGACTTCTTTCAATACGTCAAAGGTGATGCCGGGGTGTTTCAACGCTTCTTTTACGGGCATTGTTTTTTCAACCTGCACACCCTCGTATCTTTCAAATATTCCGCCGTTTTCCTTTTTGATTTTGACGGTTTCGGAAAGCCTGACGATACGCTCGATTTCTTCCCTTCTTTCCTGCATTTTTTTGAGCCTTTCTACCGTCGCAAGCCCAAGGGCGTATCCTTTTTCGGTAAGACGCAGGTCGGCGTTGTCCTGACGGAGCCTCAGACGATATTCCGCGCGCGCCGTCATCATACGATACGGCTCGTTCGTGCCTTTTGTGACAAGGTCGTCGATAAGCACGCCTATGTACGCTTCGTCGCGGTTTAAGGTGAAGGGCGGTTTTTCGTCGACGTACAACGCGGCGTTTATGCCTGCCATAAGCCCTTGCGCCGCCGCTTCTTCGTATCCGCTGCTGCCGTTGATTTGCCCGGCGGAATAAAGCCCTTTTATCCTTTTTACCTGCAATGACGAAGAAAGTTCCAGGGGGTTTATGCAGTCGTATTCTATCGCGTACGCGTACCTTATAAACCGCGCGTGCGTAAGCCCTTTTATCGAGTGGTACATTTCTTCCTGCACATCTTTCGGCAAACTTGACGACATGCCCTGAATATACATTAAATCACTGTCGCGGCCTTCGGGCTCCACGAATATCTGGTGTCTGGTTTTGTCGGGGAAACGCATTACCTTGTCTTCAATCGACGGGCAATATCTCGGGCCGATTCCGTGTATCGTGCCGTTGTAAAGCGGACTTCTTTTTATGTTTTTCCTGATTATTTCGTGAGTTTTTTCGTTGGTATAGGTGAGCCAGCACGGCATCTGAGAATAAAGATTTCCGTCGTTCATGAACGAAAACGTGCCGATATCGCTTTCGCCTTCCTGCACTTCCATTTCGTCGTAGTCGATGCTGTCTTTCGCAATGCGCGCGGGCGTTCCCGTTTTGAAACGGCGGATATCTATGCCAAGACTTAACAAGTTGTCCGTAAGGTGCGTTGCGTTTTTGAACCCGACGGGGCCGCTGCTTTTTGTTTCCGCGCCGATTATCGTGCGCCCGTTTAAATATACGCCCGTCGCGATAACGACCGCCCGTCCCTCGATTTCGCCGTTTTCAAGGGTGGTTATGCCGTGCGCCACGCCGTCTTTTACAAGAATTTTTGTCGTTTCGTCGTACAACACGTCAAGGTTTTTTTGATTTTCCAAAACGCGCAGCATTATGTCGTGATACAACGCCTTGTCCGCCTGTCCGCGAAGACTGAATACGGCGGGACCTTTTCCGCGGTTGAGCATTTTTATCTGCAACAACGCCTCGTCTGCAGAAAGCCCCATTTGCCCGCCCAGAGCGTCCACTTCCCGCACGAGATGACCTTTCGCCGTGCCGCCGATTGCAGGATTGCACGGCATAAGCGCGACGCCTGACTTTTCAAGCGTCGTAAGAAGGGTGCTTTTGCCCATGCGCGCCGCGGCAAGCGCGGCTTCAATGCCGGCGTGTCCCGCGCCGATTACAATTACGTCGTAAACCTTTTTCATTATTTACCCACGCAGAATTTATCGAATATGTCGTCGATGATTTTTTCGCTGACGGTTTCTCCCGTGATTTCACCAAGCGCGGTGTAGCCTTCCGTCAGAACGGAAATTACGCAGTCGGTCGTAACGCCCCCTTTCAGCGCGTTAAGCCCTTCTTCGACCTTTTCTTTTGCCGTCGTTACCGACGACAGTTGTCTTTCTGACGTCAGCACTTCCGATTCCGACGTCTTTTCTTCATCGAAATATTTTGCGACGATTTTCAGAAGTTCGTCGATTCCGTCGCCCGTTTTCGCACTGACGAAAATCTTGTTTTCTTCGTTTTTCGCATTGTTTATAAGGTCGCTTTTGTTGTAAACTTCCACGACTTTTTTGCCTAAAAGCGCGTTTTCAAGTGCCTTGTTTTCAGGCTTTCCTTGCGTTGCGTCCAGAACGCGAAGTACCAAACGAGCGTCTTTAACTATCGAAATCGAACGGTTAATGCCCTCTTTTTCAATTTCGTCGTTACTTTCCCTTATTCCCGCGGTGTCGCAAAGATTGATTTTTTTCCCGCTTAATTCAAAGCTGTCCGAGATAAAGTCCCTTGTCGTTCCTTTTATCGACGAAACGATTGCGCGGTCATACCCCAAAATCGCGTTCATAAGACTTGACTTGCCGACGTTCGTGTCGCCGACGAGAGCGACGTCCATTCCTTCTTTTATCATTTTGCCGTAGGCGCGGCTGTTTTGAAGCGCGGTAAGGGTTTTTACGATTTTTTCAAGTTCTTCTTCCGCCGACGGCAGTGTTTCGTCTTCCAGTTCCTCGGGATAATCCAGTACCGCTACAAGCCCCGTCAGGACGGTTTTCAGGTCGTTCTGAACATCTTTCACCGCCTTGGACAACTTGCCGGTCATAAGGCGATATGCGGCTTTTACGGCGTCCGCGCTGTCGGCGTTTATCATATCTATGACGCCTTCCGCGTCGGACAAATCCATTTTCCCGTTCAGAAACGCGCGACGGGTGAATTCGCCCCGCTCCGCAAGGCGCGCGCCTTTCGACACGCACGCAGAAATCACGCCTTCCGCAATCCTTGTTCCGCCATGTACGTGAAACTCCACGACGTCTTCGCCGGTGTAACTTTTCGGCGATTTGAAATAAACCATATAACCAAGGTCGGAAAAGTCTTTCGCGTTAATTTTTCCGAAGTACATAAAGTTCGGTTTAATTTCGCCATTTATCGCTTTCGTTTCAAAAACGGCGCGGGCAATCGGCAGCGGGTTTCCGCTGAGTCTGATTACCGCTATGCCGCCCTTTCCCGCGGGCGTTGACAATGCCACGATTGTGTCCATACTAATTTGCTTTATAATAAAAATCTCGCCGTTTCTTGCGGCGAGAACATTCAGTGTTTATCACCCAAAAAACAAGTTTTTTCGGGAACGTGTTCCATTTTCCAAAAGAACAAAGTTATCTTTTAGGGGCTATATAATAAGGTTGCCCTTCCGGGAGATTGCCACGTCGCCTTGCTCCTCGCAATGACATAACGTGCTTCGCACGCAAAAATCTCTCTAATTACTCCCCTTAAATCGGCGAGAATTTGATGGATTTTTGACGTTTCTTTCGGGGTTCTGAAAATCCTAGTGTACTAATGCGTACACGGATTTTCAGGTTCTCGGAAAAACTCAAAAAGGCGCGAATTGTCGCCGATTTTAAAAGTGTTTTTTGGTATAGCCGAAGGATTTGAATTTCGGCGGTCCGTTCTTTTTCAGATTAAACTCCGTTAACGTTGACTCTTCAACGGGCTTTACGGGCGCGGATTCCTGACGAGAATCGTTGCGGTTGCCGCGACGGTCGCGGCTGTCGTTTCGTCTGTTTCTGTCGTTACGTCTGCCGTCGTTGCGTCTTCCGTCGTTTCGTCTGCCGTTTCTTTCTTCGTATCCTTCGCGCACGCCGCCTTCTTTCGGGACGATGACGATATGACGATTCATATCTTCTCCCTCGGATTCGGTCGTGGCGTATTTGCTGTTTTGAAGCGCGGTGTGGATCACGCGGCGTTCAAACGGGTTCATCGGTTCAAGCTCGACCTTTCTGCCCGTGCGGTACGCCTTGTATGCAAGGCGGTTTGCAAGGGATTCCAGCGTTTCGATGCGTTTTTCGCGGTAGTTTTCGGCGTTGATCGACACGCGGATAAAGTTGTGTCCGCTTTCGTTGACAAGAATGAGCGCAAGATACTGTATCGCGTCAAGCACTTCGCCGCGGTATCCGATAATGACGCCGCTGTCACTTCCCGTGATATTGACGACGATTTCTTCGTCTTTGACTTCGCAGTCGGCATAGCATCTCAGATTCATTCTTTCAAACAAGCCGTTCAGAAAGTCGATGACAATGTCCGCGGGCGTTTCCTTTCTTTGGACGGTTACGACCGCCTTGCTGAAAAGACCGCCTTCCTGCAAAACTTCTATTTCGGCGTTTTCTCTTTCGATGCCGAGTTCTTTCAAGCCTTCCTCGATGGCTTTTTCGACCGAGGACGCTTTGACTTCGATTTTTTCCATATGGACTCCTTATTATTTGAAGGTCGATTCAAGACGTTTTTCTTCGTTTCGCTTGTCGTTGACCTTTACGCACGCATTGTAAATAAGTTGGAAAACGGTGCTGAACAGGTTGCTTATTACCATATATATCGTGAACGCCGTGCTGTACAAAAGGGCGAACACCGCAAGCATAATGGGCATAAACCACTGCATCATTTTCATGTTTGCCTGCATTGCGTTTTGCATATCTTTGCCGCTGCCGTTAGCCGTCGGGGGCTGGGGCGGCTGGGTTTGTTTCATAAGTTTAGTGGACGCGAAAGTGATAAGTCCGGTGATTATGGGCAATAACATAAAGCCGTTCCAGCGGCTGCCGCTCTTCCCGTTTCTCTTGACCTCGTTGTACTTCGCGATAAGCGGGTTCATGACTTCTTCGTATTCGGTACGGTTGCCGTGCTCGATAGAAGCGGTGTCGATGCCGAGTTTTCCGATTCCGTTGCCGATAAACGTTTCGTAATCGGGAATAGGATTCTTCCAACTGTCGGGCATAAACACGTTGTTTACCCACATGAACTTGATTTCTTTTTTGTATTTGTCGTCAAAAAGGCTTACGACCGTGTTTTGCGCTGCCGTCGTTGCGGTTTCTTTTGCGACAATGGTTGCCGCCTCGTCCGCTTCCGTTTCGCTCTTTCCGTCGTTTATTAAACGATTGTATTCCGCCGTATATGCCGCGGCGCGTTGTGTTTCGTAGGTCGAATAGTACGAGCTTGACAAATCCTTGTACATGTTGATGTTGTATTGCTTTACCATGCCGTTAAAGCCCGAAAACACCATGAAGAATATCACAAGCGAGATTATCGACGGAAGACAACTTCCAAGCATGCTGTACTTTTCCTTGCGGTAAAGTTCCATCTGCTTTTGCGAATACAACTCCTTATTTCCGGCGTACTGCTGCTGCAATTTTTCAAGTTGCGGCTTCATTCTTTCCATCGCGCGGTTGTTCTTCGTCATTACGACTTTCTGCCATACGTCGAAGGGCGACATCGCGAGCTTTAAGATGAGCGTGAAGCAGATTACCGCCACACCGTAGTTACCGATACCCTTGTTCAGCGCGTCGATAAGCCACATTACGCCTTCGGCAATTTTGTTCGCCGCAAGGCCCATCTCCATTATACTAACCATTTTGCGTTTCCTTTATAGTTTTCTGCCACGGGGTCGTAGCCGCCCTCGTGGAAAGGGGTGCATCGAAGTATCCTTTTCGCACCCATTACGCATCCCTTAAAGAATCCGTGTTTTTCAATTGCGGTCAGGGTATAAATCGAACACGTCGGCACGTATATGCACGGCCGCGTAAGATTTATCGAAATAAAACGTTTGTAAAATCCAATTAAAATACGGGCGAGCGTTTTCATAATCATAAGGAATGGCCCAAAAGTCCGGCCTTTTTGAGGAGCGACCTCATCGAATCGGCAATGACGCTGCTTTTCTTGCCGTAGACTGTGCTTCTCGCCACGAATATTATGTTGTACCCGGGGGTTATCTCGGGTATCATAAGACGGACGCTTTCGCGCATCTGTCGTTTTACCCTGTTGCGCTGGACGCTGCCGCCGACCTTTTTCGAAACCGAAAATCCGACTTTGAGCGCCCCTTTCGTCTTTACTGTGTACAAAACGAAATCGTCGTTTGAAAAAACCGTGCCTTTCCTGTAAATGTAGTTGAAAGACGCGCGCTTTTTTAACTTATATTCCTTTTGCATTGTTCGGGGGAGCGTCTGCCCGCACAATTAGTTGTGCGGGGTAAGTTTTGCTCTGCCTTTGTTGCGGCGACGTTTCAGAACGTTGCGGCCTTGCTTGGTTTGCATTCTCTTCCTGAAACCATGTACCTTGGTTACGTGTCTTTTCTTGGGTTGGAATGTCCTTTTCATATATGCCTCCTTGATAGGGATTATTTCTTCGTTACTATTGTTATTATAATATAACAATGCCAGTCAATTATAAGGAAATTTTGTTCGCGTGTCAACCGATTTGACGCCTTTTGAATAAATGCCGTTTCACGCCACGATAACTTTTCGGTAAAAAGTATAAGGCGATTTTTTCCGTTCGTTTGCACGTAAAATAAAAAATCTTTCCGCTTTCGGAAAACGAAACGACGATATTTCTCGTTTCGTTCAAAATCTTTTTCAAAAGAAAAAACCTTTTTCTCTTTTTTGAAAAATTAAACCGTACTTTGTACGGTTTAAAAAATTGTTTTCGAAGATTATGTGCCGTTTTCCGTCAAAAAACAAACAACAGCTCTTTTGAATTAATATTTGTTTCCGCCCGGTTAAATTAACATCAGTTTCCGCCGCGTTATGAAAATTAGACACTTGTATAGTTTTTTTGCCGATGTTTATTCTTCTTTCCTTTCTCGCGCTGTGTTTTTTATCCGAAATAATTTCTTTTTTGCAATATTCGACAACGTTACTTGCCTTGTTGCTCTTGCAACAAAAACCAAAACAGCCATACGTTGTTTCGCATGAAACTAACCATCAAACAATACAGCCCGCAGGCAGTAATAAAACAAGTCAATCTTTATGATCCTTGCATTTACGACAAACAACTCGGCTTTAATAATCTTGCCGTAGTTATTGCAGATAGTTTATTTGTCGATTCCGGCATTTGTGTTTTAACGGTTGTTTGTGCGATATGCGCCACATCCGTTCAAAGTCGGGTTTCGGAACAAACACACCGCAAATCGCCGGCGCTCGCCCATAAACAAACACTTATCAAAAATTATTGTTTTTACGATCAGACAACGCAAAATCATTCGACCGCAAACAACCCGAATAAACATTGTTTGCATTTTACACCATTTTCACGTCCAAAATCATAATTATGCCAACAGTTAATAATACGCCTATCGTATTGCAACCGTATTATTCGATTGCAGAAAAAGACTCAAAGCACAACAATAGTCCACAAAAAAACTGTACGTATCCACAAGTTGAAAATATTACCATTCTTCCCGAACATCTCTTCTCGTTGAAAAAACAACGTCTCGCCTCTTAAAAAGACAACGACTTTGTTCAATCCGTGTCAGTCATTTTCCACGGCGCGTTTCGATGATTATTTTTTTTCAATCAAAATCATTTATGCGCCGACGAGTACGCCGCTACCGTTTGCGCCATAAAATCCACGCAATTAAAACAAGGCCAAACAACCCGCTGCGTTTTCTTAAACACAAGAACGTATCAATCGCTATTTGGCAAACGATTTAACTTGTGTTGCTCGCAAAGCGACGTTCAGAACAAGAAAACATTTTCACAACAAACAATACACGCCCAAATCAAAAGATCAGCCGTTTGAATCAGAGCGCACTCGTTTTTACGTAAGGTTTAACAAAAGCAACGTTGCAATGCACCGTCCGACCATAATTTTTCTTCTTTCTCATAAAGCACAACCGTTCAATAAATAACCAAAACAAAATTACATCAAACAATCAGAAAAAACAATCCCCGCAACCACTCAATAAAAGCACCCAAAGACAAACACAACAAGCAATTACGACAAAATGCAATGTTTTTGAATATTATAATATCGCAAACAGCAACGGCTTCCGAGCCAACCGCAAATACGCCTTTCATAAAAACTCAACGCAAATACACAAGACAAAACAACATAACCTATACTTTGAGGTAACAATACTGCAAACACGAAAAAGTAAAACTCTTTATTTTTTGATAATTGGAAACTCGCAAGAAAATATATTTAATTTGGAGTAAATTCAAAACACAAGGAACGAATAACAATTTCAACAATAATGTATTGTCCGCACAAAAAACAAAATTATTACATTGTAATCAGATATTGACAATTCTTACTTTTATTCCGGACAAGCATGCCAAATATCAATAAAACGGCACTTTCCATAAAAAATACACCTTTTCGGAACACGGCAAAATAATAATAAAAAAGCCCGAAAACTCGGGCAAATAAAAACATTGCTATTTTGATTTCTTTGGCTTGTCTTTTCGGCAATTATATACGGCAATAGCCGTTTGCCTTGCGAGATCGGAATTATCAATATCCAATATGTAATGCAGTTTTGCGCCGTCGTATGGAAACTCTTGTTCGCAATCTTCACCAAGAAGTTCGGTTGTTTCTTTCAAAATCTTAACAAAAACACAATCGTCGCAAACAAGTAAAACGGGCACGGCTTTATAATATATCATATATTCGCCAAACATTTTTTTGAAAGAAATGTCCGGTAAATCAATTTGTTCGACAACGTATTTAATATAATTCAGATCGGTAGCCATAAAACCTTCTTTTATGTTATTTTTCTCAAAAATATTATAACAATCGGTTGACAATATGTCAATTTACTGGAAAAACGATTAAAAGATATCCACATTTTTAAGAAGCGACGTTTCACGTGAAACAACGGGATATTTTAACAGTTTTAAGATGTATCGATTTTATATGTTTCGCGTGAAACAATTAGTTGTCCACATTTGTTCCACGTGGAACAAAAAACGTTGTTTTGGGCGGGTTTTAGGCCGTTTTCCCGGGGATTTTGGGCTATTTTTAATTGCTTTTATCGTTTTGTTTCGTGATTTTCCGTTCTTTCTCCGTGTAAATTTAATGGCGCGGTTTTGTGGATAACTTTCGGCTTTTTCGGACAAGGTATATTTCGCGTTTTTTTGGAAATAATTGCAATAAATTTATATTAGGAAAAGGCGGTAATTATTATGAAATGTACGTCGTGTAATAAGTCATTTTCACCCGAAAAAATGTATGTATGTAAGTCATGCGGTGCTAGCTTTTGCGAAGAATGTGTGAAAAATAACCAACACTCATGCCTGAAATGCGGCACAACCCTTGATCGTTTGAATTAAAAAGTGTCGTTTTTCTTGGAAAAACGAGCGTTTCACGTAAAACATTGTCGTTTTTGGCGCGGTTTTATTGTCTTTTTATATTGGTATTAGCCGGATTTTTTGTTTGTTTTTCGCTGTGTTTTAGTATAAAAACCAGGATAAAAGTCTTTTGTATTGCGGATTTGATTATTCTTATCTTGTTGATATAACAGCAGGGAATGTGGGTGATAATGTTTGTTTCGATAATTTTATAATCGTTTTTTTATCTTGAATAATTGACGTCAGGGCTTTTTTATTATTATTTTCGGTATAACAAAAAACCGCCGTTTCGGGCGGTTTATTATAAGCGCGTTTCGTCTTAAAAACGTTTATTTTCAATAGAAACGTTTTCTTGCTTGACGCCATTCCGATGTTTTTCTGTTTTTCTGCGAGTTGTTCGACAGGGTTTGCGCCGGGCTCAGACTTTTTGTCATGTAAATGTTTTTTTCCTTTAATTTATAAGTCTGCGCCAATTAAAAGCATTCTTTATGCCGATTAAATAATATGGGGCAAAAACGCTCTGATTTCTTCCTTTGCGCCTTCGAGATCGTGGTCGAGATAATTCCCGCATTCCTGCCGCTTTGAACCCGGGATTTCCGTCATTTCCAGACACTTTTCAAAGCACTCTTTCACAATAGGCTTTACTTCGTCAAGCGTGGTGTCGAGCATAAGCAGATAAAAGCCCGTGCGGCAGCCCATCGGCCCGAAATAAACAACCTTGTCTTTAACCGCGCTGTTTCTTATCACGGTTGCGAAAAGGTGCTCAACGGTATGCGCCGCGGCAGTCGTAAGGAAATCGCCCGCGTTCGGTTTTTTGAAACGAAGGTCGTAAGTATAGATATTGTGCTCCTCATGAGAAAGGTAAACCCCCTCCGGGTGGGCATCGTGATTTATAAGAAAAGATTTGATGGTTTCCATAGTTTTTGAATTTTATATATTATTATATAATATATAAAATTTTATCCTTTGTTTTTTCGTGATTTTTCGGCTTTTTGCCTTTTTATTTTTCGCGCGCAATCGCGTCGATAACGTCGACGATTATTTTCGCGCAATCGCTTGTCCCTTGGTCTGCGATTTCGTTGAAGTCGGCGGGGCTTGTTTCGTCGGCGTTGTCGCTGACGATTTTAAGGCTCAGAGCAGGCACTCCGTTTTTGTTTGCGATAATGCAAATTCCCGCGCCTTCCATATCGCAGATTTCGGCATCGAAATCCGCAATAAGTTTATCTTTAACTTCGCTTGACGAAATGAACTTGTCCCCGGAAGCAAGCCTTGCCGTCTTAATTTTTGGGAAATCCTTTTTCACCGCGGAAACAAGATTTTTGTCGAAATAAAAGTACGGGTCGGGATTTTCGTCGTAATGGCCCGCTTTCACGTTGTCGATTGCCGACGTGTCGATTTCGTAATGCACGACTTTTTCGACAACCGCGACGTCCTTGCAGCCGAAGCGTTTCGTAAGCGTCCCGACGAAACCGAAGTTGAATATCGCCCGTACGTCGTATTTCGCGATTAAAAACTCGGTTGCTCCCGCAGCCGATATTTCGCCCATGCCGGACACCGCGACGTAAATCAGGGCGTTTTCGCGGCTGACAAGGTACGTGTCGTACGGCTTATTTTGAATTTTTTCGACTTTCCCGAAGGCTTCGAGCACGCCTTTGACTTCGCGTCCGATTGCGATAACCATTCCGAATTTTTTCATAACAGTCCTTTTTTGTCGATATATTTTACATAAGTATACCATATCTTCCCGAAATTTCAAACAAATGATTTGTTAAATCGTCGCGGCGTATGGTATAATTTCGGATTGAAGAGGTATTTATGAAATTCGATAAGAGAAACGTTGCGCTCGCATCGCTTGTATTCGGCTGGATTTCGATTTTCTGGAACGTATACGATCAGCTTATTCAATCAATAAACACGTATTCTTTCGCGCTCGAACCGTACGAAAGCGGGTGGATTCTTGCAATCGACAATATTGTCGGGCTTTTTGTTCTGCCGCTTTTCGGGCACTTTTCGGACAGATGCAAAAGTCGTTTCGGCAAGCGCACGCCGTACATTTACGTCGGCACGGCGATATCTCTTATCGGGCTGTGTCTTGTTGGCGTATTCGCCTCGAAAAGGCAACTCGCCCCGTATATCGTGTCACTGACGGTGACGCTTGTCGCGATGGCGGCGTACAGAAGCGCGGGGCTTTCTCTCGTGCCCGATTTCGTATACGAACCCGACCGAGGCAGGGCAAACTCGATTGCGAATCTTGTGTCCGTCGCGTTCACCGCCGTGGGTATCGTGCTGGCGATGGCGTTCATGCCCCTTAAAGCCGCGAAAAACTCACAATTTTTGCCGATTTGTCTTGCGGTTGTCGGCAGCAGTCTTATAACGGTTGCCGCATACTCGTTCACTTTCAGCGAAAAACGGGTGACGGACGACTTCAATCGTCGTTTGGAAGAATATAAACGCGACTACCCCGAAAAATACAAAAGCGAAACCGTTGTTGTGGAAGAACTTGACAAGCAGCAGATGAAGGGCAATCTTTTCAATAAGATTTTCATTCTTGCAAGCGTGTTCTTCTTTTATATCGCGTACAACGCGCTCGTGTCGAATTTCACCGTGTACAGCGACGTAATGCTCGGCTTCAAAATGCCGCAACTGCCGCTGGTATTCGTCATAATCGGCGCGCTGCCCGGGTTTATATTCGCTTCTCACGTCGCAAAGAAAATCGGCCGTAAGTACACGATAACGATCGGACTTGCGCTTATGATGGTCGCGCTGCTTGCCGCGATGCCGTTTTCCAAAAAAGACTCGGGACTTGAACTGAAAATCCCGCTTGTTTTCTTCTTTATGGTCGAGGGCGTCGGCTACGGCTTTGCAATGGCTAATCTGTATCCGTTTTATCTGGAACTCAGCAAAGCCAAAAACATCGGGCAAAACACGGGTATCTTTGCGGGCTCTACAACCGCCGCAATGGTCGTCACTCCCATACTCGCCGGCTACGTAATCAAGGAAGTCGGCAAGAAAACGGGCAAGACTTACGTCATCGAACAAATCGTAAACGGCGTCAATACCGAGGTCGTGAAAGTCGGCGATTACAGCGTGCTGTTCCCGTACTGCGCCGTCGCGATACTCGTTGCGCTTGTCTGCATTCTTATCGTGAAATCCGACTACGCAACCGGCGGATTGCGCGACCATATGAAAAAATATTTCACAAAAAGGAAAGCGAAAAAGAATGACTGAATCCTTTTTTACAACGCTTAAAACCGCGGCTGAATCCGTCGGCGTAAGCGTTACCGACAACCAATGCGAAAAACTTTACAAATTTTACGAAACTGTGGTTGAATACAACAAAAACGTCAATTTAACTGCCATTACTGACGAAAAAGAGTTTATCGTAAAACATATTGTAGACAGTATTTCCGCCGCAAAATTCATAAAAGAAAACGCCGCCGTCGTCGATATCGGGGCTGGCGCGGGATTCCCGTCGATACCACTTAAAATAATCCGTGACGATATTGTACTTATTATGCTTGACGCGCTTTCAAAACGCGTGGATTTTTTAAACTTTGCCGTAAGCGAACTTTCCCTTAAAAACGCAAAAGCCAAACATTTAAGGGCGGAAGAAGCGGGCGAAAAACTTTTAAGGGGGAGTGCCGACGTCGTCGTCGCAAGGGCGGTCGGTCAGACGAATATCCTTCTGGAACTTTCAATCCCTCTCCTTAAAAAGCACGGCGTTTTTATAAATTATAAAGGCAAGGATTTGTCCGACGTGGAAACCGCAAAGACGGCGGAAGCCGCACTCAACGCGAAAAAAACCGAAGTTTTCAATTTCTGTCTTCCTTTTGACGTCGGCGAAAGAAACATCGTCGTTTACGAAAAGATTGAAGACACTCCGAAAATTTATCCGAGAAAATTTGGCGCAATCAAGAAAAATCCGCTGTGAAAACAGCGTTTTTTTGTTTTATCCGCTTTTTATTTTCTTATGTTTCACAAAAATAATGTTTCACAAATTTTTGTAAATAATTGATTATTCGCCTTTTTAATGTTATACTGAAAAAAAATACTTTTACATACGAGGTGTTTTATGTCAAACAAAGGTATCGGAAAAGGTCTTGCTGCCTTGCTCGGCAATATGAAGGAAGAAGAAACGATTGCGGAAAAAAGCGAATCCGCCGTATCCCGCGAAATAATGAACGTCGATATTTCCCTTATCGACACCAACCCTTATCAGCCGCGTAAAGTTTTTGACAAAGCCGCTCTGGAAGAACTTGCGGCGTCGATTAAGACTTTCGGCATTATCCAGCCTCTGATAGTTTTGAGAAGCGGCAACAGATACGTCATAATCGCGGGCGAAAGGCGTTTCCGCGCGGCGCGACTTGCCGGTCTTACCTCGGTGCCATGCGTCGTAAGGGAACTTACCCCGCGTGAAATGAGGGAAATCGCCCTTATCGAAAACCTTCAACGTGAGGACTTGAACCCTGTCGAAGCGGCGGAAGGTATCGCGGAACTTATCAAATCGTGCGACCTGACGCAGGAAGAAGCGGCGGAAAGAATCGGTATGAGCCGCCCCGTCGTAACCAACCTTTTAAGGCTCTTGTCGCTTGACAAAGAAGTTTTGGAACTCGTAAGGGCAGGCAGACTTTCGGGAAGCCACGCAAGATGTCTTGTCGTCGTTACCGACCCCGAAGTGCAGGTATATTACGCCAACAAAGCGTGCGACAACAAAATGTCGGTAAGGGATCTGGAACAGCAAATCCAGCTTTATCTCGGCAGGAAACTTATCCCGACCGGCGCAAGAAAGGAAAAACAATCGAAGGAACTCAAAGGCTTTGTCAACGATATGAAACGAATCTTTAATACGAAGGTCACGATCCTTGGCGGCGAAGAAAAAGGACAAATCCGCATCAATTATTATTCCAACGACGATTTGCAACGCATTTACGACTTAATCGACAGTTTAAGGCGTTAATTTTTAAGATAAAGTATGGAAACCACCAGAATAACCTTGCCGAAAATTACATTGATCGGGAAGTGCGGTTCGTCGAAAGACGGCAAAGATTTCGTCAGAGATTTATGGACGGAATTAAATAAAAACTTTTCGGAAATATCTTATCTTGCAAAGTGGGACGAGTCGGGCGCGCTTAAAGGCTTGTGGGGCGCTATGAGCGACGAATCACTGTCTTTTAAGCCGTGGGAAGGCGGATATGAAAACGGGCTTTATCTTGCGGGTGTCGAAGCCGTCGACGACGCCGTCGCGCCAAGCGGCTGGACAAAATGGGTGATACCGTCTTTTGAATATATAAAGGCAAAGGTGGAGTCGACCGAAACTTTTAAGGAACTTATCGGATACCTTATCGCAAACAAGATAAACCTTGTCGGAAGCGTGCAAAATTTCACTAATCCGAAAACCAACGAAAACTTTCTTATGTTTCCGATAAGAAAAGTCAAAGAAGAAAAGTAACAAAAAGGTTAAAACAAAACACACTGCATTTTTTCGCAGTGTGTTTTTTTGTTTTGGAATAAGTTTATATTAGTTGATAATACGCACGGGCAAAATAAGGTAAAGATATTCGTCTTCCTTTTTTTCCGTAGGTACGATGACGCCGGGCGCGGTCGAAGTTGTGAAGCAAAGTTTCACAAAATCGTCGCTTATCGCGCGCAGGCTGTCCGAAAGATATCTTGCGTTGAACCCGATGTTAAGGTCGTGTCCCAGAAGGTCTATATTGACGATTTCGTTGATACCGCTGATTTCGCTTTCCGCAGATATCGACATTCTCTTTTCGCGAATTTCAAGTTTTACGACGCTTTTCTTTTCGGTGCGGGTTGCAAGCGACGCGCGGTCGATTGCAGTGTCCAACGCCTTTTTATCGACAAACACGGTGGTTGTGAAGTCGGAAGGAATAATCTTATTGTAGTTGATATATTCTCCTTCGATAAGTCGCGTTACTATTTTGGTGTTTTCGAGATCGACCATAAAATAGTTTTTCTCAATGCTCACCTTTACGTTTTCGTCGCTGTCGTCAAGAAGTTTTGAAATTTCACTCATACTTCTTGCGGGAACGATTATTTTAATATCCGCTCCGCCGTATTCGATTTCTTTTTTGCAATAAGCAAGGCGGTATCCGTCTGACGCGACGCCGATGATTTTATTGTCGGAAATTTCAATGCTGCAACCTTTAAGCGTTGGGCGGTTATCTTCGCTTGCGGTGCAGAATATAATTTTCTCGATAAGGTTTTTCAACTCTTTCTTTACGATATAAAAAGAGTTTTCGTCGTTGACGTTTTTGAAAGCGGGATATTCGTCGGCTTCCATCGTCTGGATATAGCCGTTATTTTCGCCGTAGGTAAGTTTAAGGGTGTTTTCCCCGGACGTATCGATAATAACGTCTTCTTTATCGATTTTTCTGACGTATTCCGTAAAATATTTTCCAAGGATAACAGTTTCTCCTTCGGTGAAAATATCCGCCTTTATTTTCTTTTCGATTGAAAGTTCGAGATCCGTTGCGGTAAGCGTCAAAGTATCTCCTTCCGCTTTCAGTTTAATACCGTTCAATATCGGCATTACTTTCTTTAAGGGAAGGGCTTTTCCCACCTGTGTTAAAGCGTCTGATAAGTCAAGGCTGTCGCAAGAAAGTTTCATCGTTTTCTCCTTAATTATTTATTGTTATTTTATACTTGATGATGATTTTGTTAATAATAGTTGTGGAAAAGTTGAAGGTGAACGTTTCGCACAAGATATTGACAAAACCGTGTGGCTTCCAACAACAAGTTGTGGATTTTGATGTTTACAACTTTGTTGAAAACTTTTATATTTTATGAACATATCTACAATCAGCGTTTATAGAGCATGTCTTTTATGTCGTTGATTTGTATTTTTAGTTTTTGTGACGCGCCGCTATTCGATGAAATAAGGTCCGAAATTTTGTCGCGCGCGTGGATTATCGTCGCGTGATCGCGGCCGCCGAAAATACCGCCGATCGACACAAGGGGAACGGAAAGCATGTCGCAGATAAGATAAATCGCGATCATTCTTGGCTCCACAAATTCCTTGTTTTTCTTTTTACCGATGACGTCGTTTTCGGAAACGCCGAAGTATTTGCAGGTTGTCGAAAGCACGTCGTATGCGTCAAAGTGTTCCTTTTTCGTTTCGATATACCCGGAAAGAGCCTCTTTCGCAATCGCAAGCGACGCCGGCTGTCCCGAAAGTTGGGAATAAAACATAACCTTGTTCAGAAGCCCTTCAAGGTCGCGGATGTTGTTTTCCATATTGCTGGCGATAAATGACGCTACTTCGTCCGAAAGATAAAAGTTTTCGGCGTCGGCTTTCTTTTTGAGAATTGCGATTCTCGTTTCGATATCGGGCGGCTGAATGTCCGCAAGAAGTCCCCACTGGAAACGGGTGCGAAGCCTTTCTTCAAGGGGCGCGATTTCCTTTGGCGGACGATCCGACGAAATAATGATATGTTTGTCGTTCTGATATAAATCGTTGAAGGTGTGGAACAACGCCTCCTGCGTGCCTTGTTTCGACGCGATAAACTGAATATCGTCAATCATAAGCACGTCGACGGAACGATATTTTTCACGGAAAGCGACGCTCGTTTTGGAATCTCTTATCGACTCCACATAGTCGGCGATATACTTGTCCGTCGTGATGTACATTATGCGTTTTTGCGGAAATTTCGCGTTTATGTAATTTCCGATTGCGTGCATAAGGTGGGTTTTTCCAAGCCCGACTCCGCCGTATATAAACAGGGGATTGAAACGACCGCCGGGATGCTCGGACACGGCTTGCGCCGCGGCGAAAGCGATTTCGTTGGATTTCCCGACGACAAAGTTTGAAAAGGTATATTTTTTATTGAACGAAAAACCCGCGTCATCGGATTTTTCAACCTTTTTCACGACAAGTTCGTCCCCAAGGGTATAGTCCTGCTGTTTCAGGCAATCGGCTTTTTCAGACTCGATAATAATCTTAACGTCCGAGATAATGGGGTTGACTTCTTTCACCGCTTCGAGGATTGTTTCGCGGTAATTTTTCACGATTGTGTTTTTACTGCTCTGACTTCCCGTTTGCAGCACGAGAGTATGACCGATAAAACAAATCGGTTCCAGTTTTTCAATCCATACTTCGTAACTTATCGCCTGAAGTCTTGCGGATAATTTGATTTTGGTGTCGTTCCAAAGGGTATTGATATCGATCATAATAAATATATGATAACATTATTGACCGAAAAAAACAAACAAAATCGGTATATATTATAAAAATAAAGTATATTTATTTAAGAAAGTTTTTTGCGCTTATTTTATCTTTTTTCGGTGACGGTGCCGTTCTTTACGACGTACAGTTTTGACAAATTAAGGGGTTTAACATCAAATTCCGTGCATGTAATCACCGTTTGCGTGCGGTTTGCAAGTTCGATAAGTTTTTCGCGGCGCGCCACGTCAAGCTCGCTTAGAACGTCGTCCAGAAGTAAAATCGGGGCTTCGCCCGTTTCGTTTTTGAAAAGAGTGAGTTCCGCGATTTTGACCGAAAGCGACACGCTTCGTTGCTGTCCCTGCGACGCGAATTTTCTTGCGTCCACGTCGTTTAATATTATTTTAATATCGTCGCGGTGCGGACCTTGCGACGTATACATAAGGGCGCGGTCGCGCTCCACCGACGTCGAAAATGCGGAAAGTAAATTATTGTAAATTTCGTCGTAAGTGTCGCCTTTTATCGCGCACTCGTATTGCAGCGACAGAGTTTCTTTTCCGTCCGACAATTCAAAGTGGGAATCTTTTGCAAGGGTTGAAAGTTTCTTTACGTAATTTTTCCTTGCAAGAATCAGATTCGCGCCGACTTCCGCCATACCATCGTCCCATATCGACAAAAGGGTTTTCAGGTTTTCGTTGCGGTTTTCGTTTTTGAGAAGGGTGTTTCTTTGTTGCAGAATTTTATTGTATTTTGCAAGCGACTTAAAGTAAGTTTTCGATTGTTGAGAAAGGGAAATGTCCAAAAATCTCCGTCGTTCGTCGGGGCCTGCTTTCACGAAACGCATTTCGTCGGGGGAAAAGTACACGACGTTGACGATACCGATAAGTTCGGACAGTCTTTTCACGGGAAGATTGTCGATTTTTATTTTTTTCGCGCCTTTGTTTTCAATTACGATTTCGATGACGTGCGTGCGATATTTTTTTGCGATTTCCGCCTTGATATACGCGCGCTCGGCGTTGAACGAAATAAGCTCCTTTTCGCGGCTCGTACGGGGGGATTTGCCAAGACCCAACAGATAAATCGCTTCCAGCATATTCGTCTTTCCGCTTGCGTTTTCGCCGGAAAGCACGTTGATGCCTTGTCCGAAAGTAACGGACGCCGCGTCGTAGTTTCTGAAATTTTTCAGTTGAAGCGATTTGATAAACATACGGTTATTATATCATATCGGAAAAGAAAGTAAAAGAATTTTTAGGAAATATCGGCAAAACGCGCGGTTTCTTATCCGCGGCGGAACTGTAAAAAAAGACGTCCGCGCCACAGGGGTTATCAGAACCGAAATAAGAAAAACGGATATATTCCCCCACGACAAATTGAATTTTGCCCTTAAAAGCCCCGAAAATCCCGTAAAAAAGGATAATTTATCAAAAAGACGCGAAAAACGTTTTGTAATTTATTGATAATATGTTATAATTATTATACTTATTACTTTATGCGTGCGCACGCATTGCGTACGCGGGAGAGCGTATGCGCGTGTTTTACACGGACGTCGTCGCGATAATCGACGAAGGCGTCGGAAATTCGACCTTGTCCCTGGCTCTTGACGAAATCATTTCGGAAGGCATGGTAAAGGTACAAAAAACCGGCGAACCCAGAAGCGTCGTTTTTTACGACGACGAAGACGGAAAACAACATGCTTACATAAGCAATCTGTCTGGGCGCGCGCTTTTTTCACATTTTGAAAAACACGGTTTTATTTTCATATAAACGGAGGTATTATGGAACAACAAAATTTATCTTACGACCAGGGCGCGATACAGGTCCTCGAAGGGCTGGATCCCGTCCGTAAAAGACCGGGTATGTACATCGGCTCGACCGACGAAAGGGGCTTGCATCACCTTGTTACGGAAGTCGTCGACAACAGTATCGACGAGGCTCTTGCCGGATACTGCGACAAAATCATCGTTTCGATTGAAAAGGACGGCAGTTGCAAAGTCATCGATAACGGCCGCGGAATCCCCACGGGCATTATCCCGAAAGAGGGCAAATCCGCCGTTGAAGTCGTTCTGACGAAGTTGCACGCCGGCGGAAAATTCGGCGGCAGCGGCTATAAAATCTCGGGCGGACTGCACGGCGTCGGCGTATCCTGCGTGAACGCATTGTCCGAATGGCTGGAAGCCACCGTTTACCAGAACGGAAAAATATACAAACAAATTTTCAACAGGGGCATCGCGCAACGTCCGTTGCAGGAAGTCGGCACGACCGACCGCACCGGCACGACGATTCAGTTTTATCCCGATCCCGAAATTTTCGAGACGCTCGATTTCAATTACGACACGATGAAAATCCGCCTGCGCGAACTTGCGTACCTCAACCGCGGGTTGACCATTCAGCTTATCGACCGCCGCGAAGAGCCCGCACGCGACGAAACTTTCCATTACGAAGGCGGTATCGTCCAGTTTGTCGAAAGTCTGAATAAAAACAAAGAGACCGTTTTCCCGGAGGTCATTTATTTTGACGAAAGTTACGAAAACGGCGAGGTCGAAATCGCGATGCAGTACAACGACAGTTATTCGGAAACCATTTTCGCGTTCGCCAACAACATCAATACCGAAGAAGGCGGCACGCACCTGGAAGGTTTCAAAAACTCGCTCACCAAAATCATCAACGATTACGGCAAAAACAACAATATTCTGAAAGGCGACGAAAAACTTTCGGGCGACGACGTCAGGGAAGGCTTGACGGCGGTTATTTCCGTGAAACTCACCAACCCGCAGTTCGAAGGTCAGACCAAGACGAAACTCGGCAACAGCGAAATGCGTACGGTCGTCGCAAAGGCTATGGCCGAAGGGTTGGGCTCGTATCTCGAAGAACACCCCAAAGAAGCCAAAGATTTGATTATGAAAGGCGTTCTCGCCCAGAAGGCACGAGAAGCCGCAAGGAACGCGCGCGACCTTGCAAGGCGCAAATCCGCCCTTGAAAGCACCACGCTCCCCGGCAAACTTGCCGACTGTTCGGACAAAGATCCTTCTCTTTGCGAAATTTACCTTGTCGAGGGCGACTCCGCAGGCGGCAGCGCAAAGATGGGGCGCGACAGACGTTTTCAGGCAATACTGCCCCTCCGCGGTAAAATCCTGAACGTCGAAAAGGCAAGGCTCCATAAGGTCCTTGAAAACGAAGAAATAAAGACGATGATCACCGCGTTCGGCGCGGGCATCAAGGAAGATTTTGACGAAAGCAAACTTCGTTACAACCGCATTATTTGTATGACGGATGCCGACGTTGACGGCAGCCATATCCGCATACTTATGCTCACGTTCTTCTTCCGTTTCATGCGCCCGCTCATCGAAAACGGCCACGTTTATATCGCGCAGCCCCCGCTTTACAAAGTCACGAAGGGCAAAACCGTCAAATATTGTTATTCCGACGACGAACTTAACGAATATCTCGATTCCGTCGGAAGAAAGGGCAACGAAATTCAGCGTTACAAAGGTCTTGGCGAAATGGACCCCGAACAACTTTGGGAAACCACGATGGATCCGAAATCCCGCACGCTGCTGCGCGTAAATATGGACGACGCGATCGCCGCGGACGAAATATTCACCGTTCTTATGGGCGAACAGCCCGAACTGCGCCGTCAGTTTATCGAAGACAACGCGACGCTCGTAACAGAACTTGACATTTAAGGAGAGATGAAAAATGATAATCAAAAATAACGATTCTCAGAAAGATAAAGATTTCGTCGAACATCTCGGGATGTCGAAAATCGTCAAAATCGACCTTGACCAGGAAATGAAAAAATCGTTTATCGCCTATGCAATGGCGGTCAACGTATCCCGTGCGATTCCCGACGTCAGGGACGGTCTGAAACCCGTACACCGCCGTATCCTTTACAGCATGAGCGAACTTAATCTGACCTGCGACAAGCCGTTCAGAAAGTGCGCGCTAATCGTCGGCGACGTTCTCGGCAAATATCACCCCCACGGCGACAGCTCGGTTTACGACGCTCTCGTAAGGCTTGCTCAGGACTTCTCGATCCGCTGCCCGCTTATCGACGGACACGGCAACTTCGGCTCGGTCGACGGCGACCCCGCGGCGGCTTATCGTTACACAGAAGCAAGGCTTTCCAAAATCGCCAACGAAATGATCCGCGACCTTGACAAACGCGTCGTGGACTTCTGCCCCAACTTCGACGACACGCGTGAACAGCCCGTCGTGCTTCCTTCGCGTTACCCCAACCTTCTCGTGAACGGTTCGGACGGTATCGCCGTCGGTATGGCGACGTCCATTCCCCCGCACAATCTCGGCGAAGTTATCGACGCCACCGTCGCTCTTATGGAAAATCCCGAACTGGAAGTCGAAGACCTTATGAAATTCGTTCCCGCGCCCGATTTTCCGTCGGCAGGCATCGTTCTCGGCCGTGCGTCCATTCGTCAGGCATACAAAACCGGTCGCGGCGGCTGCATAATCCGCGCCCGCACCGAAATCGAAGAAATGGCAAACGGCAGGACGAGAATCGTCGTTACAGAACTTCCGTATCAGGTCAACAAGGCGCGCCTTATCGAAAATATCGCCGACCAAGTCAAAGACAAGCGAATAGAGGGCATTTCGGACATTAAGGACGAATCCGACCGCCACGGTCTCCGCGTCGTAATCGACATCAAAAAGGACGCAAACGCGCAGGTCGTTCTGAACACGCTTTTCAAACAAACCCAGATGCAAATCAGTTTCAGTATGATTATGCTTGTCCTTGCCGACAAAAAACCGCGCATTCTCAATCTGAAAGAAATCCTGACTTATTACATCAAGCACCAGGAAGACGTCATCACCCGCCGTACGAGGTTTGACCTTGAAAAGGCGGAAGAAAGGGAACATATCTTAAAAGGTCTTGCAATCGCGCTTGCGAACATCGACGAGGTCATTAAGGTTATCAAAGAAAGCGCCGACAACGACTCCGCCGCGAAAGCCCTTATGGAAAGGTTCCTTCTCAGCGACAAACAGGCGGCGGCAATCCTTGAAATGAGACTTCGCAGACTTACTTCTCTGGAAGTCGAAAAAATCAACGACGAACTTGCCCAAAAAGAAGTCGAAATCGCCAACTACAAGGAAATTCTTGCCGACATCAACAAAGTCAACGACATCGTCAAGGAAGAACTTTTGGAGGTCAAGGAAACGTACAATACGCCGCGCCGCAGCGAAGTTTCCTACGATTATTCCGAAATCAATATCGAAGACCTTATCGAAAAGGAAGACATCGTCGTTTCAATGACTCACGGCGGATACGTCAAACGTCAGCCCGTTGCGGAATACAAGAGCCAGCACAGGGGCGGCGTGGGTATCACCGCGCACAAGACGAAAGACGAAGACTTTGTGGAAAGCATCTTCACGACGTCCACCCACGACGACCTTATGTTCTTCACCAACTTCGGCAAGGTTTACGTCATCAAAGGGTACGAAATTCCCGAGGCGTCCAGGAACTCCCGCGGGCGCGCAGTCATCAATATTTTGCAGCTCGATCCCGGCGAAAAGGTCGCGACGCTCCTTCCCGTGCCCGAACGCGGCGAAGGCTATCTGATGCTCGCAACCAAACAAGGGCTTATCAAGAAAACGGCATTATCCGAGTTTGAAAGCATCAGAAAGACCGGTAAAAAGGCGATTCGGTTGGTTGACGGGGATGAACTCATCGCGGCAATGATCACGAAAGGCGATGAAGAACTTATCATTGCGTCGCACGAAGGCAAGTGTATCCGCTTCCGCGAGGCAGACGTCCGCGCAATGGGCAGAGACTGCCAGGGCGTACGCAGTATGAAACTTAACCCCGGCGACTACGCCGTCGATATGGCAATGGTCGAAGAAGACAAAGAAGTTCTGACAATCTCCGAAAACGGCTTCGGAAAGCGCTCCTCGCCCGACGAATACCGCGTGCAAGGACGTGCGGGTATGGGCGTCAAAGCGGGCGTGTTCAACGAGGAAACCGGAAAACTCGTGTGCCTGAAAATGATCAACGCCGACAACGATATTATGATTATCGCCGACAACGGCATCATTATCAGAGTCGCGGCGGACGAAATTCGCAAGATCGGCAGGGATACCAAGGGAGTCAAAGTCATGAACCTCAGGGAAGGCAGCAAGATTATGTCGATTGCGGTCGTCCCGCACGAAGAACCCGAAGAAGTCGTGCTTGACGAAAACGGCAATCCCGTGACGACGACCGAAGACGTGACGGAAGTAACGTCTGCGACAGATTCCGAATTCCCCGTCGATAACGAAAGCTCGGAAGAAGCGGCGGAAGTCAACGCCGAAATCAACGCCGTAAACGAAACCGTTTCCGACGAAGAATAAGGCAAATCAAACAAAACAGAAAGCATCGCGAAAGCGGTGCTTTTTTATTTGGTGTTTATGAATTATATAAGGATATAGTGTTACCGACACGGCGAAAACCTTGTCGCGAACACGACTTTGCTGAAATTTTAAGTATCTTTTATGAAAAATTTTTAATAAAATTAAGGCTTATGCTTAAAAATGAAAGAAAATGGAGCAGGAACATGAAAAAGAGGATTTTGAAAGTTTTGGTAGTAACGATTATTGCGATATGTTCGTTTTCGCTTGTCGCCTGCAACAGTGAAAACGACAAAAGCGGCGGACTGAAAAAAACGACTGCCGTCGCGCCGACAGTTTACGACGTGAGCGAAAAAGAAAGCGCGGTGGAAAATGCGGCAACAGTCGATTTGTCGGCACTGTCCGAAGACGTGAACGCGGACGGAGCAATCGCACTTTCAAACGACGTAACGACGATAACGACCGCGGGCAGTTATATATTGACGGGCGCGTACGCGGGGATAACCGTGAGCGTCGGCAACGGCGAAACGGTGCATCTGTTTCTGAACGACGCGACGATATCGGGCGGCACGGGAATCGCGATTTCAAACACGAATAAAAAATCGACGCTTATAATCACCGCGTGCGAAAACACCGAAAACGAAGTGGCAAGTAAGGGTGACGACGTGAACGCGATCCACGTCAAAGGCACGCTGAAAATCAATGGCACGGGAACGATAAAAGTAAGCGCGAAAAAGAACGGTATCAAGGTTTCAAAAGGGCTTTCGATTGCGGATTCTACGATAAATTTGACCGCCGGAAACCACGCTTTGTCCGCAAGGTTTATTGAAACGGAAAACGCCAAAATAAACGTTTTATCCGCTGAAAAAGACGCGTTAAATGCGGAATGTGACGATGAAACGCAAGAGTTTACTTTGAACGAAGGATACGTTTCTCTTAAAAACAGCAAGATAATTGCAAGCGTTTCGGGCGACGGAATTCAGGCGGACACGTTCGTATATATCACGGGCGGAAGCGTGGATATTGAAACCTCGGCAACCTTTGTGAGTTACAGCGAAGAAAGCATGGCGGCATACGACCTTACCGAGGACGATTTCAGATATATCAAAAGTGGCGATACCTATAAAAAGACCGACGACGTAGCGACAAAGGGCGCGCGATACGCGATGATTCAAAGCGCGAAAGGCATCAAGTGCGGCGAAATCAAATATGAAATCGACGGCACGGAATACGCCGTCACAAAAAATTCGAATTACTTTATCGTCATTGACGGCGCACGCGTGAAAATAGATTCGTCCGACGACGCGATCCACACGAACTCCGGAAACGTGCTTATAAAAAGCGGCACGCTTGATCTTACCACTCTCGACGACGGAATCCATGCCGATGAACTTGTGAAAATCGACGGCGGCGAAACCACCGTGAACGGCGCATACGAAGGAATCGAGGGCGCATACGTTGAAATAGGCGGCGGCACGATTTACATCACCGCAAGCGACGACGGCATAAATGCCGCAAGCGACGACGAAAGCGTGAGCGAACATATCATTATCTCGGGCGGAACGATAACGGTCGACGCGTCGGGCGACGGCTTGGACAGCAACGGCACGATTTACGTCACGGGCGGCACGCTTATCGTATACGGCCCAACGACGGGCGCGGACACAGGACTTGACGCAGACGGCGGAATCCTTATCGACGGCGGCAACGTATTCGTCGCGACAACCAAAGAAATGATTGAAATCCCCGCGTCGAACTCAAAATCCAACGTGCTTGTGTACGGCGTAAACACGGTTCAGGCGGGCTCGGAAATCATTCTGACAAACGCGGACGGTGGCGAAATGGTCCGCATAACGCTCAAAAAACAGGCGCAGGCGATAATCCTGTCAACGCCCGAACTCGCAACCAACGGCACGTATAGTCTGTATGCGGACGAAAACCTTCTTGCAAGCTTTTCGGTGACCGAAACGATAACGGCAATAGGCGTGCGGTCGAACGGCAGACAGGGCGGACAACCCGAGCAACCCGGTGGCGGACAACCCGGCGGACAGGGCGGAAATCCCCCCACGCCACGAAATTAACACAGATCACAATCCATAATTCCTTAATCCTAAAACACATCAAAAGACAATACCACCGCAATTGCGGTGGTATTGTCTTGCCCCGCGGCGCACACTTCGCTTTTGAAATCACGTTATCGCAAGCGATAACGCTCACTCTTATGCTTGTTTGCGCCTTTTTCTCCACGCAAGTACAAAAGTATCTTGCGTGGGTTTATAACAGGTATCCCTTCCGGGAGATTGCCACGTCGCTTCGCTCCTCGCAATGACATAAAGTGCGTTGCACGGGATAGAATAAAGAAAGAACGAAAATTCTGCAAATAGATTCTGGTAAACAAACTCTTGTTATATTCCGTACGAAGTACTCTGTCATTGCGAGCGCAGCGTGGCAATCTCCCGGAAGGGAACCTTGTAAAACAAACGCGGTATTTCTTTCAAAAGGGAACATAAACGAAAAATTTTTTTCGGGCAAAAAGGACTTTGTGCGCGAAAAATATTGAAATAAACCTTTTCACTGTGCTATAATTACTTTATCTTTTAATAACGTTGGAGGAAATTATGGCAGATTTTGACTTCAAAGCCGCTTCCGAAAGTATGATGGACTTTATTAAGAAAGTCGAAACGGAAATCGGTCCTCGTCTCCCGGGTTCCGACGAAGAACGCGCCGGCGCCAAACTCATCAAAGAAGAATACGAAAAGAATATCGGAATCAAGCCCGTGTCCGAGCCGTTCAAGGTTGCACCCGAAAGCGGAATCGGCTCGATCCCGTACATCGGTATCGGCGGACTTATCGCGCTTATCGCGTTCTTTATTTACCCGATAGCGGGCGCGGTAATCGCTGCGCTTTGCTTCATATACTTCGCGCTTATGGGCGGTTTCTACACGCAGATTTTCGATTTCCTTTGGAAAAAGAAAGACACCGAAAACTTCTATACCGTGCAGGAGCCTTTGTCAGGCAAGACAGACTATACCATCGTGTTGTCCGCGCACTACGACAGCAGCTGGAACTGGAATCTTGCAAAGAAAAACCCCAAAACGTTCATTCCGAAAATCGTTTACGGCGTCGTAGGGCTCCTTTCGATTCTGGTGTTCGGATTCGTGTTGCAGTTTGCCGCGGACGGGACGTACGCTAATCCCTTGTGGACAAACGCCGCAACCATCACCACATGGAAATGGTACGCATACGTCGGATATATCCTTCCCATCGTCTGCATTCCGGGGCTTTACTTCATCACGCAATTCCTGTCGCACGACAAAACCATCGCGTCCCCCGGCTGTATGGATAACCTTACGGGCATCGGCTTGAATCAGGAAATCGCCAAACATTTCAGCGCGCATCCCGAAGATTTGCCCGAAAACTGCCGTCTTATCTGCGCCGCTATGGCTTGCGAAGAATCCGGTCTCCGCGGCTCGCGCGCGTTCGTGAAACACCATAAAGACGACGGCATGCTCAAAAATTGCTATCAGATCAATGTCGACAGCATCTCCGACGAAGATTACTTCGAGGTCATTCAGGGCGACGCCGCGCAAATGTGCAAATTCGATATGGAACTCGGCGATATGCTTTACGAATCCTTGCAGGAACTCGGTCTTGTCAAAAAGACGGGCAGAATCTGGAATCCCGTCGGCGGTTGCGACAGCACCCCGTTCTGCCGCGCAGGCGTAAAAACCATCACCTTCGCCGCGCAAAACCCCATCGCCACCGATTATTACCACACTTCCAACGATAAGTCGGATCGCTTAAAGACCAGCGTTTTCGAGGGCGGTATCGAAGCGGTGTATAGGACCATCAAAAAGATCGGCGCAAAAGAAGACGCGAAACGCAAATAAATTGCGCTGTCGCTCTCAAAACGGCAAATGAAAAGATTGCCGTTTTGGGGCGGGGCACACAACAGTCAAAAGCATCTCGAACGAGGTGCTTTTTTTGTGTTGTTTTCCCCATTCAGGGAGCCCGCGCGCTGCTAACCCTGAATTCCCCTTTCACGGGTTTTGAAAAGCGTGGTTTCCAAAAACCGAACAGCGGTGGATTTGATAGTTTATTCGATAACCTTAATCGAATGATAGTTTTGTGCAATAAGAAACGGCGTTGATTTTTTGAGAATACGAGTTATTAAATGAACTATATCTATCTTATTGTTTATATATTAATAAAAAACAGCAAAAAAACGGTTTTTTATAAGGTTTATAATTAGTTGACAAATACGATTTTCGTATTTTATATTATAAAGTGTGATGGTTATAAACAAATGAAAAACACTTTATTTCACAAAAAAATATTTGGGACAGGCGAAGAAATTTTGCTTCCCGATACAAGAGCACAGTCCTTTCTTTTTTACGGAAAAGACGCGTTCGGCAAACTTATCGTGATAAGTCTGCTTTGTTTTTTATTCGTTGTACCATCCATTGTGTGGTTATACGCGATGAATTATGTAAGGGCGCAACAAATCGCATTACTTGAAAAAGCCACGGAAAACTATTTGTCTGCTTATAATTCGATAATGTTAACAAGCGCATTAAAAAAATATTTGGTAGAAATACCGATGGTTATTCTTGCGTTTATAGGATTCTCGGGCGGTTTTTCAATGATAAAACGGATATGTTTCAACGAGGACAGCCATTTAGTGTGTTTTTTCAAGGGAATAAAAGAAAACGCTATCCATTTTGGTTTTTGCGGGTTAGTATTCGGCGTTTCTTTGTTTTTTATGGGGTTCAACAGTGTCTTTTATACAATGACAGGTTTTTCACCGATAGCGAAAGGTGTTTTATTGGGCTTAGGAATAGTGCAATTTCTGTTGATTTTGATATTTTCAATGTTTTTTTGCACGGGAACGGTAGTTTATAAATATACGTTAGGACAAGCCGTTAAGAACAGCGTTTTGCTAACGTTTGGAAATTTCTTAAAAAACTGTGGGATATGCCTTTTGATAACAACACCTGTTATAGCCGTTATATTCATTCCTTCTCCATATCAACTGATCCCTATAATTTGCGGATCAATGTTCTATTTCGGATATTCGGTTTTAGGAATGACTTGTTATGCAAATTCAATATATGACAAGCACATAAATCCGTTGCTGGGCGAAGAATACGTTGGACGCGGCTTGAACAAAAACGCAAAAGAATATTAATTTTTATTATTAACATAGAGAGAAGACAGAAAGTTATGAACAATATTGACGAAGTGGCCAAAAGAGCCGGTGTTGCAAAATCCACCGTTTCCAACGTATTTACGGGCAAAAAGTTTGTCAGACAAGAACTTAAAGACAAAATTTTGGCAATTTGTGCAGACATTGATTACCAGCCTAATTTTTATGCTTCGAGATTAACAAACAAAAAAACCAACATAATCGCGCTTATCTTGGAGCCGTCGAAACTTGACAAATACCCGTTTTATAAAGATTTGATCGTATCGTGTATTCTGGAAGCGTCCAAAAAAGGATATTCTTTACTAGTTTATTATGCTTTAAGTCAAAACGAGATGATGAATGTTCTTAAACGCGACAGAGCGCCAATTGACGGAGCTATCCTTATGGCGCCATGCGTTGACGACGCAAGGCTTAAATATATGCAAAGCAACCGTATTTGCTGCACCGTCATAGGCAAAACGTCGATCGAGGACATGAATTTCATAGATATCGACAACGTAGAGCTGGTTAGTAAAGTTGCAACGAATCTTGTCAAAAACTATGGCAAGGATATCTATTTGTTAAACAGCGCGTCCAATATGATAATATCAAAAGACAGAAAACAAGGTTTTATCGACGCGTGTAACAGGGAGGGAATAGACGTTTCCGACAGGATAGCAGAATTCGACGCCACGGAAAACGATAAAATAACAGAGTTTGTAAAAGATAAAATTAAAAAAGGCGCCGGATTTATTACGTCAAATTCGCAAATGGCAAAAATCATATACACAACAGCCGACGAGAAGAGCATGAAGATAGGGGAAGACATCGCGGTATTTTCATTAGGTATTCCCGATAATGATTTTGAATTTAATCCTTCGCTCAGTTACGCATATCAGAACTACAACGTTTTGGGAGAAAGCGCGGTAAATATTCTCGTTGACGAGATTACAAAAGGCGAAAAGGCGCAAAAATTTATAGAAAGCGAAATTTTTTGGCAAAATTCCACAAAAGACTGATTAAATGTTTGACAAGCGGTAATATTGGCGGTAAACTAAAACTAAGAAAAACGGTTTTCTGAGAAAGAAATCGAGAATATTATTAGTTTTAGGGAAGAAATCATGAGAAAATTTCGTATAGGATTTTTAGTAATATTAATTGTTATAGTTTCTCTGTGTGCGTTTTCCGCCTGCAACAAAAGGGAGGAAGACGAACTTATTGTCTGGTGGCCCAGCGGAAAAGTAATGTCAGACATTATGAACGATGCGCTTAATGAATATAAAGCGCAAAACCCGAATGCGAAAATTAAAATAGTAAACAAACCAATTGATGCGTTCGACGCATACAGATATGCTTTGAACGATCCGAAAACGTGTCCCGATCTTGCAATTCTGGATCACGTTTACGTTCAGGCGTTGGCGCACGACGGGTTGTTGCAAAGTATGACGGATCTTGGAAGTGATGACATAAAAGCGCTTTATCCAGAGATGGTGTACAACGCAAACACATATAACGGCAGAGCGTATGCATTACCTTTTTCAGCGAATACTGTCGTATTGATGTTCAACAAGGATATCTTAAAAAAATGCGGTATCGTTGATAAAACAGGTAATGCCAAGGCTCCGACAACGCTTGACGAGCTTATTGCAGATTGCGAGATAATCAAATCAAAAGGATACACGGCCTTTGCACAACCGCAAAACTCTTTCTCCGCGATGGAGTTTGCTTCATACGTTGCTCGGCGCGGCGGAAAACTTGTCAGCGACGACTATAAAACGCCGTATATAAACAGCGCAGAAGTAAAGCAGGCGGCGGAAGACTGGCGCGCATTGTCAAAATTTGCCTCGTCAAAATCGTATGAAGAGGACAAGTTTTATACCGGACAGGTTGCGTTTGTTGAGATGGGAAGCTGGGCATTAAGTAAAGTTACCGGGCAATCCGCGCGATTTGACCTGGGCGTCAGTGAAATCGTTACCATTAAATCGGGAACACCGAATTATTCCGGTTTGGGATTATATTCCCTGTGCATTTCAAACAGCTCGAAATTAAAGAAAGAAGCATATGATTTTGCAAAGTTTTTATCGACAAACAAAAAAGTTCAGATTGCTTACAACAAGGCGCAAAACCTGTTCCCTGTTTGTAAAGAAGCGTTGAATGACGAATATTATACCTCGTCGCCGATATTAAGCGTTTATGCGTCGCAACTTGAAAAAGTAGCGCCTCGTCCGGGCACGCCGGCGTGGCCCGATATGGAACAGGCGATTGTCAATATGCTTGTTGAAATCGTGCGTAACGACGGAGATTTTACGCCCATACTGGACAAGTACCAGGCGCTCGTCGCAGAAGCAACCGACAGATTGTTTTAGGAAAAGAGATTATGAAAGGGAAAATTATGAAACGACAATTTAAAGTAAATAAACGTATGCTTAAACGCGATATGAAAGCATACGGAATGTTGTCTTTCCCAATGGTATGGTGGGGCATATTTTTCCTGTATGCTTTTATAAGAGCAATATATTTCAGTTTTACCGATTTAAGGTTTTCCGTTGACAAAATAAGCACGTTCAACCTTGACAATTACATTAGACTTTTTCACGATGAAACGTTTGGAAAAGCAATCGGAAACACGGCGATATGGACTGTTGTTATGACCATATTCAATAACGTGTTGGGATTGCTGTTTGCGTGGCTGATATTCCGGATGAAAAAAGGAAGGAAACTCTTTCTGGCGTTGTTGTTTTGGCCAACTTTAGTGTCGGCAGTTGTCGGCGCACAAGTTACGAAACTTCTTTTCAACCCATCCGATTCGGGGGTAATAAACAGCATCATAATTGCATGCGGGGGAAATCCGATCGGGTGGTATAACGATCCGAAGATAGCACTGGTAACGTTGATGATCGTGCCGTCGCTGTTGGGTTTTTCGACACAAATGATGATATATTACGTGGCGCTTATGGGTGTCCCGAAAAGTTATGCCGAGGCGGCGCGGCTTGAAACCAACAGCCAATGGACAATTCTCGGTAAAGTATATTTACCGTTAATTAGAAACGCGATCACGTACAATATGATTTTATCGTTAATAGGAAACCTGAAAGTCATAGGTCCTATGCAGCTTGTTAGCGAAAGCGGAAAAGGAGGTCCTCTTGACTCGACTATGACGATTATGTTGTATCTGTACAACAAAGGCATCGTAGGGTATGAAATGGGATATGCCTGTGCAATCGGTGTAATAACGTTGCTGATAATATTGATATTATCGGGAATTCAATTAAAACTGACAGGAATCAAAGCGGTGGATTATGAATAAAAGAAACGCAAAGAAAATAAAAGCGAACGCCGCAAATGTTCTGATAATAATATTTTTAAGTATTGTAGCATTGATGCAGATATTCCCGTTTTATTTGCAAATCGTATCGTCGCTTCAACCGCTGGATTTTATGCCTGAGTACGGGAAAATTTATCTTAAATCGGAAGGATTACACTTTCATAATTATGTTGAAGCGATTGAGAGGGTTGATCTGATGACAGGCGTAGGAAACAGTCTTATCGTTGCTTTTTCATTCACGATTTTGTCGGCGATAGTTATCCTTATTTCTGGATACGTCCTTGGAAAGAAAAAATTCAGAGGGAAAAAAGTAATTATGTTTTCACTGCTTCTGACAATGGTCGTTCCCGGAGAAATTCTTATGGTCAGCAATTATAAGCTTGTGTCGGAATTGGGGTGGACAAACTCATATGCGGGACTGATTTTACCGGGCATTGTAAATATAACCGGCATATTCTTAATAATGTCGTTTATGAACACAATTCCAAACGCCGTGCTTGAATCTGCAGATATCGATGGCGCGGGAGAACTAAGAAAACTGTTTAAGATTGTTCTTCCCATGGCGCTGCCGGTACTGTCGACATACTTTATTTTGACGTTTGTCGCGCAGTGGAACGATTATTTGTGGCCGTTGATTATTACCAACGATTCCGATCTTTTTACTATTCAATTAAAACTCAAAGAATTCAACCCGTATTACGGCGGATATGCCGACGAAATATTGAAAGCAGCGGCAATGATTTTAACGTTATTGCCGGTAATCATAATATACGTTTGTTGCCAGAAGAAACTTGTTTCAGGGCTTACAATCAGCGGAATGAAGTGATTAAGGTGTGTTTATGGCAGGATTAAGTCTTAAAAACGTTTGTAAAGTATACGAACCGGAAAAAAAATTATTCAGAAAAAAACCGATGGTCAAGCCGGCTGTCGAAGATGTCTCCATTGAAATCCAAGACAAGGAATTCGTCGTGCTTGTTGGCCCTTCCGGATGCGGAAAATCAACAACGCTTAGGATGATCGCGGGGCTTGAAGAAATAACGTCGGGAGAAATATATATTGATGATACTCTCGTTAACGATATTGAGCCGAAAGACAGAGACGTTTCAATGGTGTTCCAGAATTATGCTCTTTATCCGCATATGACGGTTTTTGACAATATGGCGTTTGGTCTGAAACTCAGGAAAACGCCGAAAGAAGAAATCGAAAAAAAAATCACAGAAACGGCAAGAATGCTGGGAATAGAAGAGTACCTGAACAGAAAGCCGGCGGCATTATCTGGCGGTCAACGTCAAAGGGTTGCACTCGGTCGCGCAATTGTCAGAAATCCAAAGGTGTTTTTGTTTGACGAGCCGTTATCGAATCTTGACGCAAAATTAAGGGCAGAAATGAGAAGCGAAATTTCCGCCTTACACGATAAATTGCAGACAACGTTCATTTATGTAACGCACGACCAGGTAGAAGCGATGACAATGGGTACGCGCATGGTCGTTATGAAAGACGGCAAAATAATGCAAATCGGCACGCCGGATGAAGTGTACGAACACCCGGCGAACAAGTTCGTCGCAGGATTTTTAGGAATGCCACAGATGAACTTTATAGAGGGAGTGTTTGACGGCGACAGCAGAATTGAAACGGAAAGCGGTATCAAAGTCGTTCTTCCTGAGGCAAAGGCGCAAAAAATAAAAGAGAAAAACATTGAAAAAGGAATGGTCGTTACTATCGGTATCAGACCGGAAGAATTTCATATTACCGAAAACGGAATGCCTTGCAGAATAGAACTGGTGGAAAACCTAGGAAGCGAATCATTGTTGCACGTATCGTTTGCATGGGAAGAAGAAAGCAAAAAGACGCCCATAGTGATTAAAAAAATCGGAAAAAACACATTCAACAAAGGTGAAATAATCAAAGTCGAAGCAAATGCAAACGCGGTTTCGGTGTTTGACAAAGAAAGCGAAGATTCTTTGATTGATTAAACGGTGCAAGCTTAATGAGTACGTATATCGATAAAGTAAATATTAAACAGGGCACAAGGTCAAAGCGCAGATTTTCGTCGGGAAACACTCTTCCGTTGACTGCGCTTCCCCATTCCATGGTTGCGTTTGTCCCGCAAACAAACGGCGCAGACGAAAGATGGTTTTATAATCCCGACGACAGGAGCTTCGAAGGGATAAGGCTTACTCATCAGCCTTCACCGTGGATGGGAGACTTTTCATTTTTCAGTTTTATGCCGCAAGCCGAACAAGTTTTCGTCAACAGGGATAAAAGATGGTCGGGGATCAGACCGGAAGACACGATTTTACGTCCTGATTATATGAAGGTTAAATTATTGCGTTATGGCGCAACCGTTGAACTCGCGCCCACTCAGACGGGCGCAACCATAAGGTTGCATTTTGATACCAACATAAAAGTACCGAGATTTGCAATAAACCCCACCGAATACCTGGGCAGTGTCGAAATAGACAAAAACGGCAAATGCGTTTACGGCTATACCACGTCTAACATAGAAAGATCGAAAACAATTAAATATTATTACGTATTCGAGTTCGATTGCGACATATCCGATCCTAACGTAACGGATTGTGACAACTGTTTTAACGGTAAAAATTATGTTGGAAAAGGAGCCGGCGCAAACGTGGCTCTTTCAAAAAAAGACGTTATTATTCATCTTGCGACATCTTTTATCAGTTTGAAACAGGCAAGGCTGAACCTTGAAAGAGAGAGAAAGAACAGTTTTGAAGAAGCCGTTCATATTGCAAACGACGAGTGGGAAAACATTCTTTCGAGAATAGAAGTGCACGGAAAAGAAGAAGATGAAAAAACATTTTATTCGTGCATGTATCGCGCCTTTTTGTATCCCACAAAATTTTATGAAATAAACGAAGGCGGCGTCCCTTTGCATATAGACGTCGAAAGCGGCGAAGTAAAACAAGGGATCATGTATACCAACAACGGTTTCTGGGATACGTATCGGACGGTATACCCGCTGTATTCTTTAATCGCGCGAAATACGTTCAAAGAAATTTGCAAGGGTTGGCTGAATTTCTATGATGATACGGGATACTTGCCGCGTTGGACAAGCATGAATGAGGTCGGCACGATGCCAGGCACTCTTATCGAAGCGGTTTTTGCCGAGGCGACTTGCAAAAACATATTGGACGCCGACGACAAAAAACGGGCTCTTGAAGCCATGCTGAAAAACGCGGAAGTGCAAGCAAATAATAAAAGACAAGGGCGCAAATGCGTCGAAGAATACAAGACCTTGGGATATATACCGTATGACAAGTGCAAAGAAAGCGTCAACGAAACCCTGGATTGTGCATACGGAGATTATTGCATTTCGGTTGTTGCCGAAAATCTCGGCGAAACCGAGGTTGCAAAAAAATATCTTGAAAGGTCAAAAAACTATAAAAATCTGTTTGACAAAAACGTTGGATTCATGCGTGCAAAAAACAGCAACGGCGAATTCCGAAAAAGTTTTGACGAATACAAATGGGGCGAAGATTATACAGAAGCGTCCGCATGGCAGACGTCGCTGAGCGTACAACACGATACGGAAGGTTTAACGGCTTTATACGGCGGAAGAAACGGCTTTTTGAATTATCTAGATAATTTGTTCTCGGCGGAACCCTTTTACGACGTAGGCGGATATGGCGAAGAAATTCACGAAATGACTGAAATGGGAGCGGTTGATTACGGGCAATGCGCGATTTCCAATCAGCCGAGCATGCATATTCCTTATCTTTATGCAAAAGTGGGAAAAAAAGAAAAAAGCGTTGAAATAATCAAATCGCTGTTGAAAAGTTTTTCTTCTCGCGAGGACGGATTTCCAGGCGATGACGATAATGGCACGATGGCGGCATGGTTTATATTTACAAGCCTTGGTTTTTATCCGATTTGTCCGGGAAAAAATGAGTATGTCGTTACAAAACCGATTTTTGATCAGGCAATTTTGCATTCGGACAACGGCGATATCGATTTAATCGAACAAATTAAAAGCAAAACCGAAATAACCAACGAGGATCTAATGAACAAATGAGAAAAGTGTTTTGCATAGGCGAAAGCTTAATAGACCTTATCCCTGCATTTAACGACAAATGCGGTTATCTTGCAAAAGCCGGCGGAGCGCCTGCAAACGTTGCCGCGTGCGTTGCAAAGTTGGGTGGGAACGGATACTTTCTTGGAAAAATATCCACAGACAATTTCGGAGATTTTTTGCTTGAAAAGATGATTGACGCCGGGGTAAATACAGAATATGTCGTAAGGGACGTGCGGTACAAAACCGCGCTTGCGGTAGTTACGCTCAATAAAGACGGAGACAGATCGTTTTCTTTTTATCGGGATAATACTGCCGACCTTATGCTTAACGAAAAAGAAATAAGCGGCGGAATTTTTGGAAGAGGGGACATTTTGCATTTTTGTTCGGTTTCTCTTGTTGAATCCGACGCAAAAAACGCGCATACAAAGGCAATAAAAGAAGCGATAAAAAAAGGAGCAAAAATATCGTTTGACATCAATATAAGATTGGATTTATATCGCAATGCGGAAACATGCAGAAAAACCGTTCTGGAATATCTTACTTATGCGGATATTGTCAAAATGTCCGAAGACGAACTTGTCTTTTTAACCGAGGAGTCCGATGCAAAAATCGCAATCGAAAAAATATGGAATGCGGCAAACCGCGCAAAAATCCTTTTTGTTACCAGGGGCGCAAAAGGTTCTTCCGTTTATGACAGATCCGGCGCAAGCATTTCGGAAAAAGCAGGCAAGACGAATGCCGTTGATACAACGGGAGCAGGCGATTGTTTTATAGGAACGATGCTGTATCTTATCGCCGAAAACGGTTTTCATGAAGACGCGGGAAGTTATGAAAAGTATTTAAAATTCGCGTCTTCGGCGTGTGATATTATATGTTCGAGAAAGGGCGCTATCGAATCCATGCCAGATTATTATGAGGTTGAAGAATATGATAAAACAAAAAATGTGCAGTGAACCCATATTTTTCAAAAGAAACAGGGTTTACCGAGTGTATTTAGGCGGGCGTCAATACGCAAAACTTATGGGCGATAAGCCGGAAGACACTCTTTTCCCGGAAGAATGGATTTGCAGCAAAGTAAAAGCCATAAACAAAAAACATTTTGGTAAGCGCGACGGTGTATCGATCGTTGAAAATACCGACATCTTTTTTGACGATTTATTGCATGAACACGAGGAAGAACTTCTTGGGGGCAAAAAATACGATTGCCTTGTTAAATTTCTGGACAGCGCGATAAGATTACCGGTGCAGGTGCACCCGACCAAGGCGTTTTCAAGAAAATATTTCAACAGCGAATACGGCAAGACCGAAGCGTGGTTGGTGATCGATACAAGACCTGACGCAAAAGTATATCTTGGCTTTAATCGCAAAGTTACGAAAGAAGAATTATTCGAACTTGAAGAAAGAAGTTTATCCGAAAGAGAAATAATGGAGACGATTCTTTCCGCGGTACCGGCAAAAGTTGGGGATATATATCTTATTCCCGCAGGAATGATTCACGCTTTGGGGGCAGGTTGCACTGTTATCGAAGTGCAGGAGCCGACCGACTTTACAATACAGCCGGAGAACTGGTGCGGAGACGAAAGAATCAGCGAGCAAGAGAAATATTTGGGGCTTGACAAATCAACGGCGCTGGATTGTTTCGATTATGACCTTATTGGCGAAAAGGCGCTTAATATGGCAAAAATAACGCCTAAAACCGTGTTTGAGAGCAATGGGTATAGAAAAGAAACGTTGATAACATACGAAGACACCCCTTGTTTTTCTGAAAACAGACATACTTTATCCGGCGGAACGTTTGTCATGGAACAGGGACCGTCCGTTTATATCGTAACGGATGGACAGGTAACGATTAAAGGTAAAAATTATGAAAGAACGACAAAAAAGGGAGAATACTTTTTCTTGCCTTTTATTGCGGAAAATAAATTTTCATTATCGGGAAACGGTACAGTGATCGAATGCTTGCCAAGTAAAAATCAATATCCCGAGACATAAAACGTCCGGTTTTTTACACAAAGAAAAACGTTTTTTTGTATGAGATGCTTAGTACTAAGGAGAAAGATTATGAATCAGAACAAAAAAGAAAGAAAAAAGTTGGTTATCGCAGTTTTTATATTATCGATGTGCCTGCTCTTTTCATTGATTGCCTGCTCGAAAAAGGATGCAGATAAAAAAGAGACGTATAACGGCAAACTGTTTTTTGAGACGCCGCGATATAACGACGTGGTGTATGCAATAAAAGAAAGCGACATGACCACGCAAGAGAAAGAAATGATTGTTTCTTTGCAGGGGATAGTGGCAAAGACATCGCCCGCGATTTTAATAACTAACGACAAAGAAGAAAATACTAATATCAAAACGCTGGTCGGCGAATATGCGTTAAATATTGTCAACGAAAACGATCCGTGGAAACTTCTCGGCTTGTTTGAAAACCATATTACGCAAAAGAAATTCGTTTTATACAACAGCTTGGCCGATGCGGAAACGCAAAGGTTTGACCAAAGCATAAATTATGCGACAACCGTTGCCGGCGCAGAGGGTTATCTTATGATTCCCGTAAGCCTTAAAGACAAAGCCGAGGAAGCAGGATTTGTGCAGGGAAAAGACGTAAGAAACACCAACACGGCGGCGATATTTAATGAATATAAAAACAAATTAAACAATAAGATTCTCGTTCATCAATCTCCTGAAAAATGGCAACTTCGCGATTATGCCATTGCGGCCGGCGTCATGATTTTTTACAGCGATTACTATGATGGAATTTACGTTAAAGACGAAATATTAAAATGGGCAGCCGATAACGCTCCGGTGATGGGGTGGACGGAAAACGAGGTGAACTTTGTTCAGTCAAATTCTATTCACGGAAAGGTTACGATAGCGGCAGACTGGTCGGCAAATTTATCGTTATATTCTTCCTTTGGCAATAATACGATAAAACAAAAAAACAAGGTTGACATATCCGACGTTCCTAAAAACAAGCATTACGTTGCGATAATGATGAGCGACGGCGATAATCTTCAATGGATGCAAAACGGATTTGCGACTGATAAAAAATATTTCGGATCGAAACACAGGGGCGATTTTCCGATGACATGGACGATTGCGCCGTCAATGGACGATTTGACGCCGCATATTAAAAAGTATCTTTATGAAAATGCTACCGATAACGATAGTTTTATCTCAGGTCCGTCCGGCGTCGGTTACGTGAACATTTCCGAGTACAACCGGGATTGTATCGAAGAATACGCGTCGATAACGAACGCATACATGCAAAGAATGGATATTGGTTACGTAAACCTGATCGATTCCAACATTAATGCAGAAGCAATTCAGGTATTTGGAAAATATGAAAATATCAAAGGCGGAGTATGGTCTGTCGGGGACAAGTATCTCGAAGGCGAAGGCGGTGTTTATTGGGTAAACGATAAGCCGTTCGTTGCGGTGAGGGAGAGTTTGTGGCGAATTCCCGGCGATGACAACAGTAATAAATACTATGGCTACGTAGAAAGAGTCGCGCAAAGAATAAACGAATATAAAGTCAGCCCTGGCTCCATAGACGGATACACCATTGTCGACGCGCATGCGTGGAGCATAGGTACCATGGATTATATTAAACGCTTTGTTGATTGTCTTGACGAAGACGTTGAGTTGGTAACGGTAGGACAACTTCTTGAACTTGTTAAAAACAACGTTAAACACGAAAACAAAGCGCGTGCTGACGGCGTATCGCCAGAAGACATAAAAAATCTTGCACCGATCAGCACGGAACAATATCGCATCGAAGATATCAACAAAGTAATCGTTGACAGGAATAGAAAATTTATTTTCAAAGGAAACGATAACGCATACGATTACAACTGGCGTTTTGAAAACGGAGGCTTGCAATATGACAAAGTCGAATATACATCCGACGGCGTAGTGCTGGACGGTTCCGACCTGAACGATTTCTTAGACGGAATGCCCAATGCTTGGATGATAAACAAATTCAAGATTGGTTCTTTGGATAAATATCTGACGATAGTGGCGCATAGTTCCCCTGACGCCGACGTTAATTTCAGGGTGCGCGCACTCTGGATCGAAGGAGGAGAGTTAAAAAGCGAAGTGTTGAAAAGCCCGCAATATACAACGCCGTTAAACGAATATGACTGGTATCTAATGAACGTTGATTCGCCAAAGTATTATTCTTACGATATCTCGCAGTATAAAGAAAAGACGATTGCTTTATCGATTGAACAGGACGATACAGGCGACGGTTCGGGCGAGGTATTGACGGTTTCGCGAGTGTATATTTCAAACGTTCCGGAAGAAGAAAACAACCTTGATTCATGGGACAAATACGATCTTGTGGCTTACTGGCAAAAAAACGGGGAAGTCGCGTTCCATTCCGAAGGACTGTGCCTTGAAAATAACGGCGAAGAAGTATCGATAAAAAACAACGTTTCGATAACGACGAAAGCAAATTTCTTAAACATAAGTTTCAGAAAATTCTTGCGCAAAGAAGGAGAAACGCAGGACGGTAATCCCAAAATATGCGTTTACGTCAACGGAATTCTTATAAGGTCGGTTGACAATGCGGAAGATTTCGTAACCGCAGACTCGGACGACTACGTTGTGTTCAGATATGATTTATCGGCATACGCAGGTCAAGTCGTAGAAGTCAAAATAGAATCAATTTACGGTGAGCACGCTTGTTTTGACAAGGTGTTCATGAGTAATAATTAAAAAAGTAACAAAGAAAGGAGGCAATTATGAAAAAAGGTTTGAAGGTTTTTTTAAGCTTATTAGTGTTAATGATGGTTTTGGTTTCGGCAATCGCATGTGCGAAAACAGATGACAAAACCCCTGATCAAGGCAATCAAAAACAACCCGAACAAAACACATTATCCACACCCGTTATTTCGATAAGCGAAACGGGGAAGGTTACGTGGCAGCCGATAGAACACGCAACGAGATATGAGATTTTTATTAACGATAATAAAGTTGCCGTCACCGTAAAGACGGAGTTCCAGATTACATACGAGGAACTGGGCGCGTATAAAGTTGCGATAAAAGCGATTGACATGAGCAAAAAGTACAAAGACAGCGAATTAAGCAAAGCGGTAACTTATACGATTTCAAAGCAGAAACTTGCCATACCCGACGTCAAAAAAGCCGGCGAAGAGATATATTGGGCGGCTGTCGACAACGCAACAGGCTACAAGATTTACGTTGACGGCACAGAACTTGAAAATGCCAACGTATATGAAAAGGATGGTTCTTATCGTTTTGTATTATCAAACATAGCGGTAGGTCAGCATGAAGTAAAAGTTTCGGCAATCGGAGACGCAGAAAAATATATTGAAAGCGATTTAAGCAGAGGAATGATTATTCAGATATCAGCCCCGGACACTGCAACCTCATGGGATTGTTACGCAATGGGAGAGAAGTGGGGAGAAACCCCGGAAAACGCTCAAGGTTTTTACAGATACATAGGTGCGGGACAAGAGCCCTACATAATGGAAAACTATATCACGATACCGAGCGGGATGACGTATTTTAAGATGGCGTTCATGAGATTCAGTGACGACTCTGCTAACCCCACGCTCACGGTGTACGTGAAGGCAGACGGCGAAGCGGATTACAAAGTGGTGCGTGCAATAGGGCAAGACAAAGATTACGTAGTAACTCCGGACTGGAACAGGTCTTTCTTATTCGCATATGATTTCAGTGAATACAGCGGAAAGAACGCAAAGGTTCGTATCGCGATAGGAAGCGAAGACGCGACAAAAGGAGCGGTGGTATCCATACAGACCATAGGTTTCAGCGACTATGCAACGGAAGCGGAACACGTAAGCACAAAGAGTGCGTGGAGCAAATCCGAGATAGGGCTGGATTGGAGATTCGAGAATGCATGCGGATACGTTTGGGACGGAACGAACGGGTATTTTTCCAATAATGCAGGCGGATATTTGGAGAACAAAGTAACGATACCGGAAGGGATGAAGAGTCTTAAAATAAAGGCAAGTGCCCAAACCGACGTAACGATAAACGGAGTAGCGGTAACATGCATGGCAAACGGAAGCGAATACGTGTATGATTTATCCGCATATGAGGGACAGACGGTGACGATAAGGATAAGTGCCACTGCGCTTACCTCATACGATTCGATAGGGTTATGCTGAACGAGAGGAAAAACAAATGAGAAGAAAAGTCCACTTGATTTTAACCGGGATAATCCTGATCGTTTTGATATCAATGCTATCGGCGGCGTGCGGAGACACGTCAAACAAAGGAAACGGTCAGGGAAATTCCCAAAATGAAATAATTCCCGACAAAGAGGAAAGTGTTATGGAAGTAAATGTAATTGATCCTAGTTATGGTGCGAAAGGAGATGGCGTTACTAATGACCGCGCGGCCATTCAATTGGCTATCGACGAAGTTTCAAACGCGGGCGGCGGCATAGTTAAATTGGCAGACAATCACGTCTTTTTGACGTCGAATCTTGTAATGAAAAGCAACGTTAACTTGCATCTCGGAAAGAACACGACGATCATTCAGGATCCCGACAAAAACCATTACATTGAAGTCAAAGGTTTTGATTATAGCGGAATCGAATATTATGACGGCGTCGGTTACGTTGCAAAAGGAGAACCCTATCGTCCTATTGTAGGAATGAACGTAATACCCTATGGTAAAGGTACAATCTGGCCGGAAGTCGTAGACTTCTGGCGCGAAGCCTGGTATTGGAACTATCCCTTGATTTATGGTGACGAAGGGACGGAAAACGTAAAAGTTACAGGCGAAGAAAACAGCATTGTACGCTCAATGAAATATAATTACAAGGACTCCTCGGATTATATTTTTATGCATATGATGGGATTTTATAAGAGTAAAAATATCGAAGTCTCCGGAGTAACGTTCATTCACGAGGGGGGACATTGCATGAACTTCGTGCTGTGCGACAATATTTCCATTATCGACACAAATACATATACTCCCACGGCAACGACAAACGACTTAACAAAAGTAGCCGCCATATGCGACGGGTTGAAACTGGATAGGTGTCAGGACGTACTTGTTTCCAACTGCTGGTTTGCAGGCGGGGACGATAGTTTCCTGATAATAAATTCATATCAGGATAAGCGACTTGATCGATGGTCGTCGAGCATGGAAGCAAGACCTACGAAGAATATCGAAGTTGCATCTTGCACTTTCCCGAGTTATTTCAAAGGATTGGGTTTTTGCACGTTGGGCAATGCCTGTCCCGATTTAAGCCAAACGGAGATAAGCGATATTTATATTCATGATAGTCGGTTTTGTTCCGTTGGCGTTTGGGACGATCACAGGGGCTGGCTTGCAAATAAAAACTTGCCGTCATACGGGAAATACACCCCTATGAAGAACATAAGATGGGAAAGAAACAACTTTGAATATTGGCCAAGTGTTTATAACCACAGTAAAGATCACGAAGGTATCCAGGAAACATTGTTAAAATATCCCATCAGCGATCATATAAGCGATGATCCGAGGTTGCACTCCATGACGGAAATGTACAACGGCGATTTTGATTATTGCGGAACTGGTTTTTGGATAATGAACAATGAAAACGGCAGCGTTTGCGACGTAAGATCCGAAAACGGCAACAATTACGGATATTTGGGCGAATTGTCAAAAGGGAAAGCGTCCATGTATCAGGGCGTATATCTGAAAAACGGGAATCATTCCGTCAAATTCAAAGTTAAAACGGGCGATTCTGCAAAAGTCAGATTATTCGTTCGTACTCAGGACGGCGAAACACTGGCATACAAAGAAGTTTCCGGATGTGAAGAATGGACAGAAATCGAAATAAGTTTCGAGCTTTACGAAAGCTATATGCTGGGCGAAAATTGCAGAATAGGAATCGAAAGCATTAATAATGAAGGGTACGCCATGATCGACGATTGCAGGCTTATTAAATAATTGTCCGGACGTCCGACTACAAGAGTTTTCAAGCGACGACACGGTTGAAAAAATCTTTTTACTTTTATTCTCAACGGGGTATCTCCTGCAAATTGCGGGAGATACTTTTGTCGTTGTGAGAAGGTTGGTCAATTTCGAACAGTCGCACAAAAAAACGATATAGGTTGCAAAAACTTGCAAATATATTTTTGATATAGTATTATAATTATTAGTAAATAATGCGATATTGTTTCGATACGATATATCGGAGGAACTATGAAAGGCGGTTTTGGAAAATTTCTTACATTCATTTTAGGGCTTGTCGTGGGCGTATTGCTTGTCGGCGGTACGATTGCGGGCGTGGTGTACTACGCGGTGGCGGCGGTTTCCGTCAACGACGTGGAAAACTACACAAAGCAGGAATTCACTTTCATCGACAAGGACGCTGAAATCCGCAACAAATCCATACTTGACATTTACGATATGGTGAAAGGCGGCAACATCAAGGAGACGACGGTGTCCGACGCGAAGCGTATTTTCGGCATCGACATCATCAAAATCCTTGAAAACTCGCTTGAAATCACGGTGGACGACAAAAGTCGCGAAACGCTTGGCGCGTTAAAGGTCGCGGACGTTTTCAAAGACGATAATCTGAAAGTCGTGCTTAACTGCTTTACGCTTGGCGACGTTCTGAAAAAGACGGGTATCGACACGACCACGGGGCTTGCAAGCAAGCCGATTGTGCAGGAACATATTTCGGAGCCTGTCATCGACGGATTCAACGCGCTGCTTAAATCACTGGAACTCAACGAAATGACCATCGCCGAAATGCAATATCTTCTCGGCGTGTCGTTTGGCGCGGGCGGCGTGCTGGACACTGTCGCAAACATGAAAATCGGCGATCTCAATTCCGCGATAAACAACATTAAGTTTGAAGACGTTTTGCCCGATTTCGACCGTGACCTTTATACCGAATGGGATTACCAAAACAACACGGCGGTCTTGTACAGAAGATCGCGCGCGCAGTTCTCGCCGAAAACGCTCATCGCAGCAAATGGCACGAGCGAATACTTTGAGTACGTTTCAAACGACAAAAAAGTCAGCGGCGAAACTTATTATCTTCTTGACGCCGACGCGGGCACGATAAAAGTCAGCGACGCCGGCAACTGGAAACTCAAAGCAGGGGCGGAACTTCCCTACTTCAAAAACAGATACGATAAATCGGGCAATCAAAACCGTTTCGGCATCGCATACGTCGTGCCCGAAGACAGCCACGGTATGACGGTTACCGAAAGATACGACGCCGATTATTCGACGAAGAACGAAAGCGGTTTGTTCTATTATGAATACGATTTTGTAACAGCAACGGAAGCGGGCGTTGAATATTTTTACCGTGTAGGCGCGGCAGTCCGCACGAAGATTCAGGACGCAACCGGAACAGAACCCGCAAAATACGCCGAAATCATTGAATGGCGCGGATACGTCGAGACGACGAAAGCGGACTATTTCGAGGCAGAACCGTGGAAAACTTACGGTTACAGCAGAGACGGAAAGGTCACCGACGAAGAACTCCAAGAACACCCGTCAACCGATTCTTTGGCAAGATACGCTCTTATGCACGTCGGGAAGAGCGAGCCCGTCCTTAAAGCGCTTGCGGACGAAACTCTCAACACCCTTGACGGCGCGATCGGCGATATGAAACTCGGTCAGGTCATCGAGATTACCGACGACAGCGCGGACATTCTGAAAAAGCTGAAAGACAGCAAAATTTCCGAAATCGACAAAGACGTCAAGAACGTCAAAGTCGGCGATATTATGAAGGTTGTTTCCGTCACGACCGCAGAAAAAGCGACGGACGGCGCATATATTGCGCTTCCCGCACTTCCCGCGGGCAAAGAATACAAAGGCACGTTTATCACCGCAAAATACAGGGATAAAACCGTATATCTTGTGAAATACAAGGATGGACTTGCCTTTACCGGCGACAGATACAACATCACCGAAAAGGCAAGCAACGGCGTTGTCGTCGCGCTTGCAGACAAGACCATCGGAGAGTTGCAAACCGCAGGTATCGACGACCTTGTGAACGCCGCGCGACTTTCCGACGTCATGGACGTGGACGGCGACGTGTTCGTTGAAGACACGTCGGGCAAGTTCGTGTTTGACACTGACACCGCGGGCAAAAACGGATTTTTCCGTCTTGCACAAACGGGCGAATCCGCAACGCACAAGAGAGTATACGAAGGCGACGGAAACGCTGTCATCAAAAAACTTTCGACAATCGGCGTAAACAATATTGCCGCCCGTATGGACGACGTTGTCAACAGCACGCTCTTAAAGGAAGTCGTCGAAGTCAAAGAAAGATATAAATTAAGAGTCGCGACGGCGGCGGAAATCGCCAACACAAGCGTCAGGAAGTATATCTCGCTTGCCAACGTTTACGCAGCCCCCGAATACGCGGGAACGTTCAACGTGGGTTACGTGGAGACCGCTCCCGACACGGACATTAAATTCGTGCGCGCAACAGGCACGATTGCGACGGGTGTCACGCAGTACGTGATTGTCGATAAGGCAAGCTCGGGCGTGCTTGTCGGATTGCAGGACAAAACCATCGGCACGCTTTCGACGGGCGTCGACGAAGTCGTCAACGGAGCAACGCTTTCGGACGTTTTGGAAATCGACGGCAAAGTTTACGTCAAAGCGACAGATTTCGACGCGGCGGTTTCATTAAGCTACGAAAAAATCGGGCAACACGTTGCATATTATAAGGACGGCAACCTGTTCCTGGAAGCAGGTTACGTCAGAAACAACAACGGCGATTACGTATATCTTGACAAAGAACAAGACGGCACGCAGGTCAACGACCATATCAAGTTCGGGACGCTTTACAACGAACACGGGGTAGCAGAAACCGACGGAGCATACTTTAAGTACAACGGAAATCTTTATAAATTGTCCGACTATAAACGCTTTAAGTTTGACGGCGAAACCGCAGCCGAATACTACGCTTGCATTTACGAAGGCGAATCCGACAAGATCCTTTCAAAAATGGCAACGATGACCGTTAAGGACCTTGCCGACAGCGGCACGATGGACAAAATCGTGAAAGATATGCGTATCGGCGACGTGATGGAACTTAACGACACAAACAGCATTTTATACGGGCTCGGAAACAGCAAGATTTCTTCAATCGAAGCCGAAGTTTCCGACAAAATAAAAGACGCCACCTTGCGCGAACTTAACACCTGGGGCAATCTCGGTTTGACCGAAGAAGAATTGAACAAGACCGTCAAAGAAACGACGAAAAAAGTGGGCGACATGAAGGCGGCGGAGTTTTTGAAATTAGCGATTCAATTCGCAACAAATCCATGACCTATCATGTTAGAAAATACAAAGACGAGGATCGCGACGACGTGAGGAGAATTTGCCACCTTACGGCGACCGCGCCCGCATACGTCAAAAATCCGGAACTTGTCGCGACGCTTTACGCCGACTATTATACCGAGTTCGAGCCCGACGGAATCTTTATTCTTGCGCGGGACGAAGACGATGTTGCGGTCGGATATATCCTGTCAAGTCTTGATTACAAAACCTTTGTGAAAACGTTTACCAAATACGTTATGCCGCGCGTCAGAAAACTTTCAAGGATTGAAGCGTTCACACACTTTTTCGCATTCCGCCAAAGTTTGTATATGGACGCGAAAAAATATCCCGCGCATTTGCATATCGACATTTTGCCCGAGGCACAGCACAAGGGATACGGCACGAAACTTATGGACGCCCTCATGGATTACCTTGCCGAAAAGGGCGTGAAAGGCGTGCATCTCGGGGTAGGCGGCGACAACGCGGGCGGCATCAGGTTTTACGAAAAGTACGGATTTACGATGATACACGACTTTGGAAAGATGGGAAAAGTCTTTGCCAAACAAATTAAAAAGTCATAATTTTGCGATATTTTGCTTTTTCGGCGGAACCCGAAAAATCGTGTACGCCAAAGTACACTGGATTTTTCAGAACCCGCCGAGAAAAACACAATCTCATCAAAATTCTGACTTTTTATGGGTAGGGGACCCCGCGGGATACTGTGTACCCGTGGGGAGAAGGCGCACACGAGCAAAAGAGTGAGCATTATCGCCCCCGATAATGCGATTTCAAAAGTGAAGTGTGCGACTAGTTGACAACGCGCGTAATAATAAATATAATATACTAAACTCACAGGCGATGAGAAACAAGAGTAGCGCAGGACGCCATCAAGAGAGAAAGCCCTTTGGCTGCAAGGTTTTTTGGATAAATGCGGGAAAGTGCGGTTTTGAGCCTTACGGGAGGAAATGCCCGTGCGTGCGCGCAAACGTTATTGCGCTATCCTTGATTGAGGTGGAACAACGGAGTTAATTTCAGCCCGTCCTTAAAGGAAACTTTTCGGACGGATTTTTTATTAAAGGAAGGTAAAAATGTCGGGATATCTCAAAAGTTACGTGGCGGCGGCAATGGAAAAAGATCCTGCCGCGACAAGCAAAATTATGGTGCTGTTTACCTATCCCGGGGTAAAGGCGCTTATGTGGCATCGTCCCGCAAACTGGTGTTACAGACACAAAATGAAATTCCTTGCGCGGGTAATTTCGCAACACGTGCGGTTCTGGACGGGCATTGAAATTCACCCGGGCGCGACAATCGGCAAGGGAGTGTTCATCGACCACGGCGCGGGAGTCGTCATCGGCGAAACGGCGGAAGTCGGCAACAACGTTACGCTTTATCAGGGCGTAACGCTTGGCGGCACGGGCAAAGACGCGGGCAAACGACACCCCACGATTGAGGATAACGTCGTGATTGCGGCGGGCGCAAAAGTCCTTGGGCCGTTCACCGTCGGCAAGGGAAGTAAGATCGGCGCGGGCAGCGTAGTGCTGAAACCGGTGCCCGAAAACTGCACAGTCGTGGGCGTTCCCGGGCGCATCGTAAAGCAGGACGGAAAGCGCGTGGACAGCTTAAACCAGGTGGAACTTCCCGACCCCGTGCTGGAAGAACTTCGCCGCATAAACGCAAGGCTAACGCAAATCGAAAACCTTTCGGGCATCAACTGTTCGCGTTATTCGATTGCAAACGAAGAAAACACAAAATCAACCGAAACGACAGATTAAAGGAGAAAAAGTATGGTTAAAGTATACAATACGCTGACAAGAAGAAAGGAAGAACTTATTCCGCTTTCGGGCAACAGAATAAATATGTACGCGTGCGGCATCACCGTTTCGGGCGACGCTCACATCGGTCACGCATATCAGGCGCTCATTTACGACATCATCAGAAAGTACCTTGTGAAAAGGGGCTTTGACGTAACGTACGCCAGAAATTACACCGACGTCGACGATAAGATTATCGTAAAATCGAAAGAAACGGGAATCCCTGCCGACAAGTACGCGGCAATGATGATAAAACGCATCGACAAAGTTATGCGTGAGTTCGACGTGGACGATCCCGACATCTGGCTGAAAGCGACGTGCAATATCGACAACATCATTGACTTCATAAAGGGGCTGGAAGAAAAAGGGTACGCCTACGCAACGCCCGAAGGCGACGTGTATTTCTCCGTCGAAAAATTCCCGTCCTACGGCGCGCTCAGCAACAGAAAAACCGAAGAAGCGTTTTCCGGCGTCCGCATCGAAAACGAAGACAACAAGAAAAGCGCGCTGGACTTTGCGCTTTGGAAGTCCGCAAAAGAAGGCGAAATCTCGTGGGACAGCCCGTGGGGCAAAGGACGTCCCGGCTGGCATATCGAATGTTCGGCAATGAACCGCGCGGCGTTCGGCGATCAGATTGACATACACGGCGGCGGCCGCGACCTTATTTTCCCGCATCACGAAAACGAAATCGCGCAGACCGAGGCGCTTACCGGCAAAAAATTCGTGAAATACTGGATTCACAACGGGCTTATCAAGGTCAACGGACAAAAAATGAGCAAGTCTTTGGGCAACAGTTTGCTCCTTGAAGACTTGTTGAAAAAGTATTCGGCGGAAACGATAAAATTCGCGCTGTTGCAGACGAACTATCGCGCCGACATTAACGTTACGGACGATTTGTTCCCCACCGCCGAAAAACACCTTGTCGACTTTTACAGAGTTTTGGAAGAAGCCGAAAAATCCGGGCTTGAAAGCAGCAAAAAGACCGAAAAAATCGGAGAAGACTTTGTAAATTGCATGGACGACGACTTCAACACCGCGCTTGCGATAAGCAATCTTTTCGGATATTTCAAAATCGTCAGAAAGAAGTTGAAAGACGGCGACGTAACCGCAATCGAAGACATCAACGCAATCCGTGAAAACTACGATATCCTTGGATTGTTCCGCGCGGACGCAAAAGAATTTTTGAAAAAATACGACAAAGCCGACGCCGAAGACAACGTGTCCGTCCCCGAAGAAATTTTCGCACTTGCGGAAAAGAGAAAGGCGGCGAAAGCCGAAAAGAACTACGCTCTTGCCGACGAAATCAGGAAAGAAATCGCGGACAAAGGGTTTATTCTTGTCGACACGAAAGACGGATTCACGATAAAAAAGGCATAAAGAAAAAGGTCGGGCGCGAAAACCGCGCCCGTTTTTATTAAGGAAAAATCATTGACTATATTAACTTATTAAGGCTATAATATAGTAATTAAAACGAAAAAGGATTTTTTATGGCTTATTACGAAAGACTGAACATCAAAGATATTTTTCAGGAAGAAGTGTTCACCGACGAAGTGATGCAGCGATATATGTCGGAAGACGCGTATCGCGCGCTGAAAGACGTTATCGCACGCGGCGACGAACTGCCGAGGAGTCTTGCCGACGAAGTTGCCGCGGCAATGAAGACGTGGGCTGTCGAAAAGGGTGCAACGCATTTCACGCACTGGTTCCAGCCGATGACGGAATACACGGCAGAAAAGCACGACAGTTTCATTTCCGTCGACAAAGACGGAAAGGTACTGCTGGAATTTTCGGGCAAAAGTCTTTCAAAGGGCGAAGCGGACGCGTCGAGTTTCCCGTCGGGCGGAATCCGCGCCACGTTCGAGGCGCGCGGCTACACCGTATGGGATTGCAGTTCCCCGGCGTTTATCAAGCGTTCAAAGGGCGGCGCGGGCGTACTGTGCATACCGACGGCGTTTTGCGCCTACACAGGTGAGGCACTTGACAAAAAAACCCCGCTCCTTCGCAGTATGAACGTTTTAAACCGCGAGGTTTTAAGGCTTTTAAGGATTCTCGGAGACAACGAAACCAAAAAAGTTACTCCCGTCGTCGGCGGCGAGCAGGAATATTTTTTGATTGACAAAAACCACTATATGCAGCGCGAAGACTTGAAGTACGCGGGACGTACTTTGTTCGGCGCGCCCCCCGCAAAAGGACAGGAAAAGTCCGACCAGTATTACGCGACAATCCGTGACCGCGTCGCCTTTTTTATGGAAGATCTGAATCGCGAACTCTGGAAACTCGGCATCGCCGCAAAGACGGAGCATAACGAAGTCGCACCCGCTCAGCACGAGCTTGCGCCGATTTTCACGTCCGCAAACATCGCGACCGACCAGAACCAGCTTATAATGGAAACGATGAAAAAGGTTGCGGAAAAGCACGACCTCGCGTGCCTTCTGCACGAAAAGCCTTTCAACGGCGTCAACGGCAGCGGCAAACACAACAACTGGTCGATAATGACGGACACGGGCGTGAACCTTTTAGAGCCCGGCAGCAATCCCGCCGAAAACCGCATATTTATGCTTATGATACTTGCGGTCATCGCGGGCGTGGACGAATATGCCGACCTTGTCAGAATGAGCGCGGCAAGCGCGGGAAACGACAACCGTCTGGGCGGAAACGAAGCACCCCCGTCGATAATTTCGGTTTTCGTCGGCAACGACCTTTACTCGGCGTTTGAAACGCTGAAAGAAGGCAAAACCGCCGTTACGAAAGTCAAAGAGTACATCAAAATGGGGCTGCCGTCTTTCCCGAAGCTCAAAAAGGACAACACCGACAGAAACCGCACCTCGCCGTTTGCGTTCACGGGGAACAAGTTTGAATTCCGCATGGTCGGAAGCAGCGCGTCGCTTGCGACGTCCATAATCGTTCTTGACACGATAACCGCCGAAATGGTGCGCCGTATCGCCGACGAAATCGAAGAAAAGACAAAATCGGGCGAAGACCTCGACCACGCGTTGTCGGAAATCATCGTGTCTTATATCCGCGCGCACGGCCGCATTATCTATAACGGCAACAATTACAGCAAGGAATGGGTGGAAGAAGCGAAACGCCGCGGTCTTCATATGACGTCCAACAGCCTTGACGCGTTCAAATGTATGCTGGACAAGGATATTGTCAATCTTTATGAAAGGAACGGCGTTTTAAGCGAAAAGGAACTTACGAGCCGCTATGAAATCTTTGTCGAAAACTACGCAAAGACCGTCAATATCGAGGCTCTTGCAATGCGAAATATCGCAAGGAAACAAATTTTGCCCGCGGTCATGAGGACGGAAGGAAAACTTGCGGCATACCTGAAAGACGTAAGGGAAATAAATCAGAAATTCGGGGCGGCGGACGAAAGACTGCTTGCCGAAACCGATAAACTTATCGACGAAACCGATCGTCGCACGACCGATCTTGAACACGCTCTTGCAAAGGCAAAGTCGATTGAGAATTTTGAAAAACAGGCAGAGTGTTATCGCGACAAAGTCCTTGTCGCAATGAACAGACTGCGTGAAAGCGTGGACAAGCTCGAACTTATCACCGAGAAGAAAGAATGGCCGTTCCCGTCTTACGGCGACATTCTATTCTATGAGTAAAAAACGATGTTAAACGTTGAAAACGACAATATAAAGCCCGAAAATGGCAACATAACGCCGTCGGAAGTCGACCTTAAAAGGGCGAACATCATCGCCGACACTTTTGTGGAAAAGGTTGAAACCGCCGCGCCTGTCAGGATTGCGACAAGCGTTGACGAAAAGAAAGGCGCGGTAAAAATCCGTGAGCTTTACGAAAAGATTTTGGGGCTTCCTGCAAGGACGGAACCCACCACCGTCGCGCCGCTTGCGGGACGATTCGGCATACCCGTTTACGGGGTGATTTTCGCGATCGCGCTTGCGTTTTATATAGTGGGCGTGCTTATCGACGACAAAGCCGTCACATACGGTTTTCTTGCGCTGTCGATGCTTGTTACCATTCTTGTCGGCGCAATGCTGTTCGTACAGGTTCTGACAAACAAAAACACGTTCAACGCGCTTTTCCCGAAGCGCACGTCGTACAACGTATTGTCGTCAATTGAGGCGAAAGCCCCTGCCGAAAACACGCTTGTCATCGGCAGTCACTACGACAGCGATATGGACAGGTCGGACGTCGTAATGTTCCTGAAAGACAAAAACCTGCCGAAATGGATTTCGCGCGCGTTCAAGGCGTTGTCGATCATCAGCATACCCGTACTTTTCGTGTTTGAAATTATCGCGATATGTCTGCCGCGCTTAAACGCCGGCGACAAAGCGGTGATGTTTTTATTCCCGACGATATTCTGCGGACTTGCGATATTTTATCTTGTCACGATGTTTTCATACAAAAAGCGCAACAGCAACATCGGACACGAAGGATTGCAAGCGGCGGGGGTATCTCTTGCGGTTGCGGACTATTTAAGGCTGCATCCCGAACTTATCCCCGACAATACGAAAGTCGTGCTTGCGTGCTTCGGCGCGAAAGAATGCGGCGCAAAGGGCGCGGAACAACTCATATTGCAACACTACGGCAGGGACGAATCACTGATAAATCCCGTCGTGATAAACTTTTCAAAAGTCGGCGATTGCGACAACGTCGTGATACAGGGCGACAGACAATACAAAAATATTTACGACCTGAAAATCAACAACGTGGCGTTCAAAGCGATCAAGGAAGTGTGCGACGACGTGGCGTTCAGGTACAGCGAAACGCTTTTCACCGACAGCACGCCGTTTGCGCGGCGCAAAATCCCCACGACTACGATCGAACTCAAAAAAGGCGACAACGAACTGTCGTCGGCATACGACAAAGCCTTCAAAAGCGCGCTTAACGTGACGGTCGATACGATGCGGTATATGCAGGAACGCCAGCAACTTTTCCGCGGCGAAAAGACGATAATGTAAACCGCTGCTAATTTTTCAAAACAAAACGAAATTCCCGCAACGTGATTGCGGGATTTTTTATTAAAAAACAAAAAACGACGAAAGATACGGCGGAAAAACGCCGAAAGGGGGAATAAGGTTTGACTTTTATAAGATAATTCATTAAAATCTTATTAACTTGATAAGGTCGCGGACAAAAGGCGCAACGCAAAGTCTGCATAAAGGAGAAAGGCAAATGAAATCCGAACCCGTGAACGTTATTCCCGAAATCGAAACAAACCCCGTCGTATTTCAGCAGAAAGAACCCGAAAAGAAGTGGAAAACCGTCGTCAAAAAGTATGCGAAACGTTACTTCATCGACGCGTTTTCGGGAATGGCACAAGGACTGTTCGTCACGCTTATCGCAGGGACGATATTTAAGCAGATCGGCAGTTGGTGCGGCGCGAATTCGGGCTTCGGCGCACTGCTTATTCTCATCGGAAACATCGCCTGCACGCTTATGGGCGCGGGCATCGGCGTAGGTATCGCCAAGAAACTGAAAGCGCCCGACCTTGTGGTTTTTGCGTGTGCGGTCGCGGGCTTTTTGGGAGCGTTTTTGCCCGACAAAGTTTACAATCTTTTGTCCGACGGAAGTTTTTCGTTGAAAGCGGTGGCGGGCTCGATAACTGCGTTCAAAGTGGGCGCGCCCGGCAACCCCATCGGCTCGTACGTGTCAACGCTTATCGCGCTTGAAATAGTGTTGCTTGTACAAGGCAAAACAAAACTTGATATCTTAATCGTACCTTTAACGGTTATGTTTGTGACGATAATCTCAATGTTTGTCGCATATCCCGCAATCTGGTTCATAAAAGTAATTCAGAAATTCATTGAAATTTCGGTGACGGCGCAACCCTTTATTATGGGCGTTGTGATATCCGTCGTGATGGGTATACTTTTGACGATGCCCACGTCTTCTGCGGCGATATGGATTGCGATTGCGTCGGGAAGTACGTCGGACGCGATGATGCTTGCGGGCGGCGCGGCTGTCGTCGGATGCGCGGCGCAGATGGTCGGCTTTGCCGTGATGACTTTCAAAGAAAACGGCATCGGCGGACTTATCTCGCAAGGTATCGGCACCAGCATGTTGCAGATCCCCAACATTATGAAACACCCGCTCATTTTCGTGCCGCCGATTATTGCTTCCGCAATCGTAGGACCCATTGCGACGTGCGTGTTCAAACTTCGTTGTACCGCAGGCGGCGGCGGTATGGGCACAAGCGGTCTTGTCGGCGTGTTCGGCGCGGTCGAGGCGTCGAAAGGCGTTGTGTCGGACGCGAATATCGCGCTTGCCATAGTGTTTTTAATGTTCGTAATTCCCGCAGTCGTGTCGCTATTACTTAGAATCCTTTTTGAAAAGAAAGGCTGGATAAAAGGCGAGTGGATGAAACTCGACGTGTAATATAGCAATCGTGAACAATGCAAACGACGAAAACGCCGATATTTCCGCGCTTTTCTGAAAATGCTCGCTTGTAGTACGGGAAAGTACGACGGCGTTCGCATTTTTCAAAAATCATCGAAAATCCCGACGCTTTCGGAGTCGTTCTTATTATTCACGCTTGCTATAAGAAAATCAACGATAAAAGACGTGCGACGGCGCGTCTTTTTATTTTTCCGAAAAGTCTGAAAAATCCCGCGGATTTTATATTTTCGTCAAATCCTTGCCTAAATTATAAAATAAGTATATACTTTGTATATCTTTAATATTTACGACTTTTTATCGGAGGCATTATGCTTTTATCGAAACTTGTGGGGGAACGCGTTAAGGAAGCCCCTGCGGACGTTACCATTTTAAGCCACGCGCTGCTTGCCCGCGCGGGGTATATCAAGCCGGTTGCAAACGGCATTTTCTCGCTTACTTCTCCCGCCCAGCTTATGGCGAAGAATATCGAAGACATTATCCGCGACGAAATGAACAAAATCGACGGACAGGAAGTGAAATTCCCCGTCGTTATGCCCAGGGAACTCTGGGAGCAGTCGGGAAGATATTCAAGCATCGGCAGCGAGATGGTGCGGTTTAAGGACAGAAGCGGCAAAGACATGCTTCTCGGAATGACGCACGAAGAAGCGGCGGTACACCTTGCAAAAAACACCGTTTCGAGCTATAATCAGCTTCCGTTCATGATTTATCAGATTCAGACGAAGTTCCGCGACGAGCCTCGTTGCCGCGGCGGACTTATCCGCGTCAGGGAATTCACGATGAAAGACGCGTACTCGTTCCACATGACTGAGGAGGACCTTGAAAAGCATTATTACAAGGAATACGACGCATACAACAACATATTCCGCCGTATCGGGCTGAAAAAATTCATCGCGGTCAAGTCGGACAGCGGTATGATGGGCGGCAGTATCGCTCACGAATTTATGCTGCTGACAGAAGTCGGCGAAGACACGCTCGTGCTTTGCGACGAGTGCGGATACAAGTCGAATATGGAAGTCGCGACGGGCGTACGTCCCGAGGTCGATTTCGGCGCGGACGCGGAAAAGGAAGAGGTTTTCACCGGCGACGCCAAAGACATCGCGGAAGTTTCGGAGGTTTTGAAAGTTCAGCCTTATCAGACGATAAAGGCGGTCGTTTACGCCGTGAAGGGCGAAAAGACGGTTGTCGTCGCGTTTATCAGGGGCGATTTGGAAGTCAACGAAGCCAAACTCAAAAAAGCGATTATGAAAAACATCGTCCCGTGGGAAGCCGACGAAGAATCGGGGCTCGTCGCGGGAAATATCGGGCCAATCGGGCTTGACCTGAAAGACGGAATCGTCGTTTTCGATAAGTCTTTGGAAGGTGCGTACAATATGGTTACCGGCGCAAACAAACCGCTGTACCACGTGAAAGGCGTGAACGTCGCACGCGATATTAAGCCCAAATCGTTCGTCGATATCGCAAAAGTGAAAGCAGGCGACAAATGCCCCGTTTGCGGAAAACCGCTGCACCTTGAAAACGGCATCGAAATCGGCAACATTTTCCAGCTCGGCACGAAATACACAAAGAGCATGGGCATGACCGTTCTTAACGAAAAAGGCGAAGCCGTCAACCCCATTATGGGCTGTTACGGTATCGGCGTAGGCCGTGCAATCGCCGCAATCGCGCAGGAAAGCAACGACAAAGCGGGACTTATTCTGCCAATCACCGTTGCGCCTTACAAGGTGCACATCTGCCCCTTACGTATCGACGACCAAAACGTCCGCGAAAAGGCTTTTGCGCTGTACGACGCGCTTATGAAAAAAGGCGTGAACGTGTTGCTTGACGACCGCGAAAACGTCTCAAACGGCGTGAAATTTGCCGACGCCGACCTTATGGGTATGCCTATCCGCGTCGTGGTAAGCCCCCGCGGACTTCAAAACGACGAAATCGAAGTTACCGACCGCGCGACGCTTTCGGCGGACAAAGTGAAATACGAAGACGCGCTTTCCTATATCGACGCCATGATGGCAAGAAAATACGAGGAACTGAAATAATATATGGTGAGCATCGGCAACAGCTGGGACGAGATTTTGAAGGACGAGTTTTCGGGAGAAAACTACCTTAAAATCCGCGAATTTCTGAAAGACGAGTATTCTCATCACGTCTGCTATCCGTCGATGTACGACATATTCAACGCGCTGAAATACACCGATTATTACGCCGTCAAAGCGGTGATAATCGGACAAGACCCTTATCACGAAGAAGGGCAGGCTCACGGGCTTTCCTTCTCTGTGAAAAAAGGAGTGGATATTCCGCCGTCGCTTGTCAATATTTACAAGGAGCTGAAAAGCGATCTGGGCATTTCGCCCGCGCCGCACGGCTGTCTTGAAAGTTGGGCAAAGCAGGGCGTGCTTCTTCTGAACTCGGTATTGACGGTGCGCGCGCACCTTGCCAACAGCCACAAGAATTGCGGCTGGCAGATTTTCACCGACGATATTATCAAAAAACTTAACGAGCGGGATACCCCGATAGTCTTTATTCTGTGGGGCGCAAACGCCCGCTCGAAAAAGCAATATATTACAAATCCGATACATTACGTTATCGAAAGCGCACATCCAAGTCCGCTTTCTGCATACAACGGCTTTTTTGGCAGCAAGCCGTTTTCAAGGACGAACGAGTTTTTGGAAAAAAACGGTATCGCGCCGATCGACTGGGAAATTAAGGATTGATGAAAGAAAAAACAGGGCAGTTGTTCAAGGCTGTCGGCAAAAAAATTAAGAATCTTATGACTCCCGCGCGATATATCGTGCTCGGGTTTTTGGGCGTCATCGCCGTCGGGACGATTTTGCTGGTGCTTCCGTTTTCTTCGGCAAGCGGAAAGACAATCGGCTTTGTTCCCGCGTTGTTCACGTCGACGACCACGGTGTGCGTGACGGGGCTTACCGTCATAGATCCCGCAACTCAGCTGTCGATTTTCGGACAAATCGTCGTTTTGTTGCTCATACAAATCGGCGGTCTCGGGTTCATGACCACGACGACGTTCATGTTTATGCTTGTCGGCAAGAAAATCAGCCTGAAAGAGCGCATGACGATTCAGGAGTCGCTTGACCAGGACAGCCTGAAAGGCGTTGTGAAACTGACAAAACGAATCCTTGCGTTCACGTTCATTTTTGAAGGGTTCGGCACGCTGATGCTTATGACAAGGCTTGTCCCTGCACTCGGCGCGCGCGGCATATACGTTTCGTTGTTCACGGCGGTTTCGTCGTTCTGCAACGCGGGCCTCGACATAATGGGCAAAGACTACGGCGCGTTTTCCAGCATTTCGGCATTTTCGCACGATCCCGTCGTACTTATCACCGTAATGGTGCTTATCATATCGGGCGGGCTCGGCTTTTTGGTTTTCAACGACATATTAAGGAAAAAGAGAAACAGACCGCTTCGGCTTCACACGCGCGTTTCGCTTTCGATGACGGCGATTTTGCTTGTTGTCGGCGCGGCGATGATACTCGGTATCGAATGGAACAATCCCGGCACGCTCGGTCCGATGGACTGGGGCGACAAAGTCCTTAACGCGTTTTTCCAGTCGACGACGGCAAGGACAGCGGGCTGGACGTCGATAAACCAGGCAAATCTCACGGACGGCGCAAAAGTCGCGACGATGGTGCTTATGTTCGTCGGCGCGTGTCCCGCATCGACGGGCGGCGGCGTAAAAACCACAACCATTTTCGTTATGATTATGTTGTTCGCGTCCGTATTCCGTGGCCGCGACGAAGTCGTTGTCGGCAAGGAAACAATCAATACAAGGACGATAAAACGCGCGGCGGTCGTTACGACGGCGTGTTTCCTGGGATCTTTCGCGCAGGCTCTCATAATCTGGGCGACGGAGGCGGCGTACGGCGTGCAGTTGTCCGTCATCGACAGCATGTACGAGGCGTTCAGCGCGTTCGGCACGGTCGGCGTATCGGCAGGGCTCACGACATCGCTCCATACACCCGCGCTCATTACGCTGTGTTTTTCGATGTTCATCGGTCGTCTCGGGCCGCTGACAATCGGCACCGCGCTTTTGAATACAAAAAAACAATCGGCAAATATCAAATACCCCGATGCCAAAATTCTTATCGGATAAGCGGAGGTTTATTTTATGAAAAACAAAAAATCGAAAAATCAACAATTTGCGGTAATCGGACTTGGCAGATTCGGCTCGACCGTCGCGAAAACCTTGTTTGAAAAAGGCGAGGAAGTCCTTGCCGTCGATATAAAAGAAGAGGTCATCACGGAAGCGCACGAGTACACCACGCACGCCGTCGTCGCCGACGTCACCGACGAACGCACTTTGCGCGCTCTCGGCATCGAAAACTTCGACGTCGTCATTATCGGCATCGCAAGCGACCTGGAAGCAAGCGTTTTGTGCACGCTCACCTGCAAGGAAATCGGCGTCAAAAAGGTCATCGCAAAGGCCGAAAACCTTAAACATAAAATGGTTTTGGAACGCGTCGGCGCGGACGAGGTCGTCATTCCCGAAATGGAAATGGGCGAAAAAATGGGCGCACGCCTTGCCAACCCCTTGCTGCACGACATAATGACCATAAGCAGCAAATACAGCATTATCGAAATGGAACTTCCGTCAAGTTGGGCAGGAAGCTCCCTTGTGACGCTTGATATCCGCAAAAAATACGACGTCAACGTTCTTGCGGTCGAGCGCGACAACGACGTCATTGTCAACTTCGCCGCGGACGAGCCTTTGCTTGACGGCGACACCCTGCTTGTCGGCGGGAGCAGGGAGATGCTCGATCTGCTTCAAAACCAATACAATTAAGCAAAACGGCGATAATTCGCGATATTTTGCTTTTTCGGCGGAACCCGAAAAATCGTGTACGCCAAGTACACTGGATTTTTCAGAACCCGCCGAGAAAACCACAATCTCATCAAATTCTCGCCGTTTTGGAAAAGATATTATTTAATCAAATTCTCGCCGTTTTGGGGAGAATTTTTTATGTCATTGCGAAGCACCGCATTGCGGTGCTGTGGCAATCCCCCGGAAGGGAACCATATTACAAACCCACGCAAGATATTTTTGTACCCGAGGGGAAAAGGCGCACACAAGCAAAAGAGTGAGCATTATCGCCCCCGATAATGCGATTTCAAAAGTGCAGTGTGCGCCGCATCGCCCGGAAGGGCAACAATATAAAACAAAGCGGTTTTATATCAAAAGTGTTTTATTCCGCTTTGCTTTTCGCAACGGATATGCGTGAAAGTCATTTATAAATACCGAACAGCTATAAAACCGCCAACGCATATATTTAAAACAATACCTCGAAAGAAAACGGTATATTGCTATATAGCAAGAGTGTCCTATTGACAGTCAAGAAAAAAAGATGTAAACGTCTTGCGCGCAGCAAAAAACGCACCGTGGAAACGGTGCGTTTTTGATTGGTTTAATAATTAGTCTGCTTTGTAGGGAAGCAATGCCATAACGCGGGCGCGTTTGATTGCGTCGGACAAGAAGCGTTGATGTTTTGCACAAACGCCGGTCATACGACGGGGCATCATCTTGCCTTTTTCGGTGATGTATTTGCGAAGTTTGGCAACGTCTTTGTAGTCGATTTCGGTTGCCTTATCGACGCAGAATTGGCAGACTTTCTTTTTGGGAATTCTTTTGCCGCCCTGAACGGGGCGTTTTACTTCTTCACTCATTTTAATATACCTCTTAATTATTGAGCCCTATATACGGGCGAAAATCAGAAGGGCAGATTTTCGTCAACGGCTTTAAGGTCGTCGAACACGCCGTCGTTCGAGGCGGATTCGTCTTCGGCCTTGGTGCTGAGGAACTGAACCTCGTCGGCAACGATTTCGGTGACGTATCTGCGGCTTCCGTCGGGAGCGTCGTAACTGCGGGTCTGAACCGATCCGGATACGGCCGCTTTACTGCCTTTTTTCAAGTATTTGTTGCAATGTTCCGCCTGCGTTCTCCATACGACAACGGGAAGGAAGTCGGTATCTCTTACGCCGTCGCTGTTGGAAAATCTGCGCGACACGGCAAGCGTGAATCTGCAAACGGGAATGCCCGAGCCGGTGTTGGTGAGTTCGGGATTCTTTGTTAAATTACCGATTAAAAATACTTTGTTCATAAATGACCCCTTATGCGGTTATTTGCGGATAATCATCTGACGTACGATTGCGTCTGTGATTTTCATCTGACGATCGATTTCGGCGGGAGCGGATGCGTCTGCCGTAAAGTTCATCAAGACGTAGTAGCCTTCGTTCTTATCGTTGATGGGATATGCATATTTGCGGGTACCCCACTTGTCAATGCCGTCAACGGTGCCGCCGAGCTTTACGACGAGGTCCGAGAACCTGTCGACGAGAGCAGCCTTGTCTTCTTCCGAAACGTCATTGTCGATGATGTAAAGGATTTCATACTTGTTCATCTTTTTATACCTCCTTGTGGACTTTGTGGCCTGCTTAAACAGGCAAGGAAATTCGTCGATAATATATCAACGTGCAATTATTATAAATAATTTATTCGTTTATGTAAAGCGAAAATCGGCGGAAAAGTCAGCGATTTAACGATTTTTTCAGCGATTTTCTTATTTTTTGCAGGGTGTTGTCGACTTTTTTTGTGGAAACCGAAAGAGAGGCGGCGATTTCCCGATACGAGTCGCCGTCAAGATAAGCGTAAAAAATCCGCTGTTCTTCTTCCGATAAAACGCTTTCGATTTCCCGCATTAAAAGGGTTTCCCGCTCCTCTTCGATATAAACGGTTTCGGGATTGCCTGACGCGATTTCGACGTCGTCAAGCGGCACGCTGTCATTAAGCGCGCGATTTTTCCCGCTTGAAGATTTCCTGATTAACCCGATGATTCTTTTTCTGACGCAGATGTAGGCGAACGTTGTGAAACTCGCGCCGGCTTTTTCGTCATAATTCATAATCGCGTTGAACAGCGCGACCATTCCTTCCTGTACAAGATCGTCGGTGTCGCCCGACGGCAAAAAGAAGCGGCGCACCGCCTTATTGACCAGCGATTTATGACGATGCAACAGTTCGTTTACGGCGGCGGAGTCGTTTGACTGCGCGCGTTTTGCAAGTTCCTCGTCGGGCAAAGTTTCGTATGTCATTTTCTGTCCTGTCGTACCTTTTCGTAAATCACGACGGCGGCGGCAACCGAGGCGTTCAGACTGTTGATTTTTCCGCTCATCGGAATGGAAATTACGCCGTCGGCAAGTTCCTTTGAAAGGCGTTTTACGCCGCTGTCTTCACCGCCGACAAGCAATGCGATTGCTCCGGTAAGATTTGCACGATACATAGGTTCACCGTCCATATCCGCGCAATAAACATACACATTTTGCGATTTAAGATAATTTATCGCGTCGTTGACGTTGGTAACTTTCGCGATTTTCACGTGTTCCGCCGCGCCTGCGGAGCACCTTAAAACGGTGTCGTTCACGGTAACGCCGCGGTGCTTTCCGATGACGATCCCGTGCACGCCCGCGCACTCCGCCGTACGGATAATGCTGCCGAGATTGTGGGGGTCCGAAAGTTCGTCCAGAATCACGATAAAGGGCGGCTCGTCTTTCGATTTCGCAAAAGACAAAATGTCGTCCAAAGACGAATAAACAAACTCCGTCTGAGTAAGCGCGACTCCCTGATGTTTTGCGTTTTGCGTGATGCGGTCGAGCGCGGTTTTATCGACGACGGACACGACGATTTTCTTTTCTTTTGCAAGGGCGATTATGTTTTTTACGACGCCCGTCGTTTCGCCTCTTTGCACGTAAAGTTTTTCAACGGTTGCGTCGGAGCGCAACGCCTCATACACTGCGTTTTTTCCCGTAATTAACATAAGTTCTCCTTATTCGATTGAAAGCAATTCGTTCAGGCGGTCGTGTTTTCCCGTGAGATACAGGTATCCGAGAAGAGCCTCGAATCCGCTTGCTTTTTTGTAGTCGCCGATACTTGCGTTTTTTGCCGACGACGAATAATGCGCGTTTCTTGCGCGCTTGTAAACCGCGACCTCTTCTTCCGAAAGACACGGCAGCAGTTTTTCGATTTTATCCGCCTGCGCCTCCGCCTTGATTTCCTTGGTTGCGAGTTTATGGAGCGCGCCCGATTTTTTGTCGGACGAAATGGCAAGCCGCGTTCTGACGTACAGTTGTTGTACGGAGTCGCCGACGAAAGCGAGAACAAGCGGATTCATCTCATCCGCTTCGGCTTTTGTGATTATCGTCGTAAGAAAAGGAATGGTATCTTGCATAAGACCGATTATATCACATCGAAGTGGCTTTAACAAGAAAAAATCGTATTGACCTTTTAACAAGATTAGTATAAAATATATTTACTATGAAAAACAAAAGATTTTTGAAAATAACGCTGATTGCCGCGGTTGTCGCGCTTCTTTGCGCCGCGCTTTGCGGATGCAGTCTTATACAAGGAATTTTGCACCCGGAAGGGAAGTTTGCGCTGTCCGAAAGCGAGATAACGCTGAAAATCGGCGAAACGTACGACGTAACGCTCAGTAACGGGCGCACCGACGAGTTCACTTTGTCCACGTCGGATAAAACAAAGGTCGAAATATACGGGCGGACAAGCATAAAAGCCGTCGGGAAAACCCAGACCGCGGTCACGATTACCGCAACCAACGGCAAAGGCGACACGGCGGAACTCAAAGTAAACGTCGATTACGCCGACGTTTCAACGGTAAAAATCGGCGTTGAAAATCAATATCAGTTGTTGCAATCGGGCGAAACGCCGAAAAGCGTCGATTTTTCCGCAACGCTCAACGACGGCACGAACCCCGACACCGTCTTTTCGTGGAAATTCACGAACGGCGCGGGCGAAGAAGTCGCAACGGCAAGCGGTAAAACCGCGTCGTATCTTCCCACGGCGGGCGAAATTTATTTTGCCACCGTAACGGCGGGCGGAAAATCCGCAACCGTCGGATTCTGCGCCGTCGAAGAACTTCTTGTATATCTTGACAAATACCGCGTCGGCACGGAAGAAAAAATCGTCGTGCGCGCAAGATATTTTGACAACTCGCTTCTTGGCAAAACTGCGACGGCGTACGTTTACGACGAAGGCGGGAATTTGATTTCCACGACGACTCTTGAAACAATCCGTTCAAACGGCATGGGCGAGGTCAACGACACGATTGCCGCAATCGGAAAAGAAGGGGCTTTCACCTTAAAAGTCGTTGTGGACGGAGTAAGCCGCGAAGTTAATTTCGTCGTTAAAGACAACGTTGCCGCAAACCATATCGAAGTCGGTGTGACAGGAAATCTCAGCCAGACCACGGCGGAAACGGTAACGTTCACGGCAACTCTTTCGCCTGCAAAAGCCGACGTTGAAAGCGTCAAATGGTACGTCAACGACAAGTATTATTCGACGGGCAAAACCTTTTCTTTTAAGCCGACGAACCGCGGCGAATATAAGGTAACGGCGGAAATAAACAAAATCACGAAAACAAAAACAATCGTATATCTTTCGGAGCACGACGAAGCGTGGTACTACGCCTCGCACTTCCACGACTACGGCGGATACGCGCAAAACAGATATATAACGTCCAAGGAAGAACTTAAAAACCTTATCCTTTTCGTTCTGGAAAACAAAATCGCGGAAATCACGTTTTACGCGGGATACTCGACGCCCGAAACCGTGAAAAACGACGTGTCCGAAGTCAGGGATTGCGTTGAAGAGTCGGGCATTATCCCGGGATATTCGCTTGAAACGAGCGGCAACGAATTTACGATAAAATTCAGGTTCTTCGCCGACGAGGCAGGTCTTATCGAGACGGTCAATTCGCCCGAGTACGACGCGCCCGACGGCTTTATGGACGCCGTGCAAAACACGTATTCGAAACCCCATTACGACAACGTAAAGAAAGAGAGAAACTTTTATATCGACGGTGTGAAAGAAACGATGAGCGTGTCGACCAGCAACATGCTTTACAAGGCGGTGGCGTGGGGCTACAAGCCCGTATTTATGGGTTCGCAAGCCGAAAATCTCAAACAAATATACGATAACGCGAAAGACGCGCTGTCTTATATCGTGTCCGACGAAATGAGCGAATACGAAAAAGTCCACGCAATCTACGACTACATAATCTACAACGTGCGCTACGACCACGACTGTGCAAACGCCGAAGACGCATATGTAAGCGGAAATCTCAGCCTAAACGAAAAAATGAAATATTACGGATATTACCTTGAAGGGATATTCCTTGATAAGTTTTATAAGAAAGATATGCACGCCGTCTGCGACGGGAAGTCGAAAGCGTTCGTTTTAATGTGCGGAATCGAGGGTATCACCGCCGTGCGTATCAGCGGCAAAGCGTCAAGCGACGGCCAAAACTTCGGCGGACACGCCTGGAACAAAGTCCTGCTTGACCTTAACGGCACGGGGGACAAGGAGTGGTATTTCGTCGACACGACCTGGGGCGACGTCGGCGACGACAGCAAGGAATTTTTGTCGCACGCCTACTTCCTGTTGTCCGATGACGAAGTGAAAAACACTCACGACGAAAACCCGGGACACGATTACCCGAAAGCGGAAGGAAAGTTCGATTATTACGCGCACGAAACTTATACGTCAAGCGGCACGGAATACAATTACGTTATCACAAACAGAAATCTTGCGGCACAGCAAATGGCGCGTGCGTTGAAAACGCTCCCGAAATCGACGATTGTGGAGTTTGAATTTGCGTTTTCCTTAACGAAGTACGCGGCGGAGAATTACGCAAAAGAAGCGATGAAAGCGTCCGGGCGCGGGCTTGAAGGATACAGCTATGCGATAATACGCTCAAACGTTCTGGTGATTATGATTGGCGCCGCTGCGTAATCAGCGCAAATAACAGTTCAACAATACAAAATCCCGCAATAAAGCCTGCGATTTGGTAAAATCTTATGTTACCGCCGCAGGTTTTTTCAAGCGCGAAAAACAGCATTGCAAGCGTTACCGCCGCAAAAATAACGTCGGAAAAGAACGCGAAAAACTTCTTTCTCACGACTTTCCGCAAACCGCGAAGAAAGGCGTAAAGCACGCCCGACGTCATTCCGCAAAGAATCATCGAAAGAAAGATAAAACTTTCGGAAATTATCGAGTGCGTCATTTGAAAATCTTTTTGATAAGTCCCGCCTTCGTGAGCGTTTCCGAAAACCTGATTTCTTTCACTCTGCCGGTTGCCGAAAGCCGTCCCGAGTCAAGGTTGATTTCGGTGACGGAAAGCCCTTCGCCCGTGATTGTCAACGTTTCCTTGTTTTGCATCAATACAATCGACTTGTCGCCCGACGAAATCACTTTTGAAACGGACGTAACGGTCAGGCGGTCGTTTTCGAGCGCAAGCGCTCCTCTTTTTTCGTTTTCCATAAAAACAATGTATGCATTGAGTTTTCATAAATTGACAAACTCTTATTACTTGTTTATAATAGTTGTATTATTTTAGTGAGGGACTTATGTTATTCGGAGTAATCGACATAGGCAGCACGTCCGTAAGGCTTATGATGACGGACGGCGAAAAGGTCGAAAAAAGGGTGAACACGACGCGTCTTGCCGAGAATATGGACGAGATGAACACGTTGCAACCCGTCAGTATCGAACGTACGGCTCAGGCCGTTGCGGAGTATTATTTCGTTGCGATGCAAAACGGCGCGGAAGACGTCTATGCCTATGCGACGGAAGCGGTGCGCTCCGCGAAAAACAAATACAGGTTCGTCGACAGAGTCAGGGAACTTTGCGGGCTTGAAATCGACATTCTGGACAAAAAGACCGAGGCGGAAATCGGGTTCTTGGGCGCAAGCACAAAAGGCAGATGCTGCGTTATCGACATGGGCGGCGCAAGCACCGAAATTTCGGTCGGCGACGGCGAAAACATATTATATTCCAAAAGTTTGCCGTACGGCATCGTCAGGCTTTCCGCAATCGAGCGCGAAAAAATCGAAATGACGCCGTTCATCAACGACTGTCTTATGGGATACGGCGAAATTCCGCCGTTTGACAACGTCATCGCAATCGGCGGCACGATATCCACGATGGCAGCGATGAAAAACCAACTTGAAAAATACGATCCGAACGTCGTCAACGGCTCGGTGCTGACGCTTTCCGACATCGAAAACATGTACGACAAAATCAGCAAAATGACGATGGAAGAACGCCGCCACGTGAAAGGACTCCCCGAAAAGCGCGCAGACATCATCGCCCCGGGCATACTCATGTATTCGCTTATTCTGAAATATCTCGGCGCGGACAAACTCACCGTCAGCGAGGGCGACGGCGCGGAAGGCTATCTCATCAAACTCGGCGTATTGCCGCACGGGTTCAGGGCAATTTATCAAAAGATAATTTAATTTAAGGATATTTATGAAAAATCTTACAAGCAGCGAACTTCGCAAAATTTATCTCGACTACTACAAATCAAAGGGACACGCCGTTATTTCCAGCGCGTCGCTTATCCCCGAAAACGATCCGACGGTTTTGTTCACGACTGCGGGCATGCACCCCCTCGTACCGTACCTTCTCGGCGAAAAACACCCTGCGGGCAACCGTCTGACCGACGTGCAAATCTGCGTCCGCACGGGCGATATCGAAGAAGTCGGCGATCCGACGCACTGCACGTTTTTTGAAATGCTGGGCAGATGGTCGCTCGGAGACTACTTCAAGGAATACGCAATTTCGTGCTCGTACGACTTTTTGCTGAACCGGCTGGAATTTGACAAAGACAAATTCGCGGTTACCGTTTTCAAGGGCGACGAAGACTGCCCCCGCGACGACGAAAGCGCGGAATTCTGGAAAAAGATGGGCGTCCCCGAAGACCGCATTTTCTTCCTTCCGAAAGAAAACAACTGGTGGGGACCCGCCGGCGTTACCGGTCCTTGTGGTCCCGACACCGAAATGTTCATCGACACCGGAAAACCCAAATGTTCGGACGAATGTTCGCCCGCGTGCGACTGCGGCAAGTACGTCGAAATCGGTAACGACGTCTTTATGCAATACTTCAAAAACGCCGACGGCACCTTCTCGCCGCTTAAACAAAAGAACGTCGACGAGGGAATGGGGCTTGAACGTATGCTTTGCATTCTGAACGGATACAAATCGGTTTATGAAACCGACTTGTTCAAACCCGCGATCGCGCTCATCGAAAATCTTTCGGGACACAAGTACGACGAAAGCGAAACCGTCACGAAAGCGATGCGTATAATCGCCGACCATATCCGCACCTCGACCTTCCTTATCGGCGACGTGAAAGGCATTGTGCCAAGCAACGTCGACCAAGGCTATATTCTTAGAAGACTTATCCGTCGTGCGGTGCGTTTCGGGCGCATCATCGACCTTCCCGAGCGTTCCCTTTCCAAAATTGCGGAACAGTATATTTCGCAATATCAGGACGTTTATCAGTATCTTTTGACCAATAAAGACAGGATTGTGTCGGAACTTGACAAGGAAGAAATCAGATTCTCCAACACCTTGCAACAAGGACTGAAAGAGTTTGAAAAGGTCATCACACACATTCCCACAAAGACGATAAGCGGGAAAACCGCGTTCCGTCTTTACGATACTTTCGGATTTCCCATCGAGATGACGGAAGAACTCGCGCACGAAAACGGATTCGAAGTCGACGTACAAGGATACGAAGACGCGTTCAAGGAACATCAGAAAAAATCGCAGGCAGGCGCGGAACAGAAATTCCACGGCGGGCTTGCGGACAATTCCGAAGAGACCGCAAAACTCCATACTGCAACGCACCTTTTACATTCCGCGCTTATGAAAGTTTTGGGCGGCGAGGCGCGCCAGCGCGGCAGCAATATCACTGCCGAAAGATTAAGGTTCGACTTCGGTTTCGACCGTGCAATGACGGCGGACGAAATAAAGGCGGTTGAAGACCTTGTCAACGAACAAATCAAAAAGAATATCCCCGTCGTGTGCGAAGAAATGACCGTTGACGAAGCGAAGGCGCAGGGCGCAATCGGTATCTTCGACAACAAGTACGGCGAAAAGGTAAAAGTTTATACCATCGGCGATTTCAGCAAGGAAATTTGCGGCGGACCGCATGCAAACAACACGGGCGACTTAAAATCTTTCAAAATCACGAAAGAACAGTCAAGCTCCGCGGGAGTCAGGCGTATCAAAGCCGTTATCGGTCAATAAAACCGAAAAAAGAAAAACCAACCAAAAAAACAAAAAGAAAACACAAAACCAACGCGGTTTTGTGTTTTTTATTTTGCCGTTCAGCGGTTGTTTTCAAGGAATTTGTCGATATAGTTGCCGACGCTTAACGCGTGTTCCAGATATTTATCGGGCGAGGCGTCGTAAACGTAGGCGGCGTCCTTCGTTTCAAGCGTAGTCGTGCCGCGGTAACTCGTTTTCGCAAGGCGGGGCAGCGTGTATTGCCAGTCGATGCTGCCGTCAAATGGTATGAAGTGGGAATCCTTATCGGCGAAATTGTCGTGCAGATGCAGGGCGAAAACCCTGTCGCCGAAAAGTCCCAGCCAATCCTGAACGCGCCAGTAGTGGTCGTGTCCGACGTCATAGCAAAGCCCGACGTAAGGCGACTTGAAATTTTCCAGAACGTAGGTGACGTGGTCTTTCGTGATGACGTTTTCAAACGCAAGTTTCACGTTTGCGTTTTCCGCAAATTTCACAAGGTCTTCGATACGATTCGTGCCGATTGTCGACACAAAAGGCGGAAAATCGCCGTGCGTCAGGTGGCAGACAACCGTTTTCACGCCGTGTTTCGAGGCTGCCGCAATTTCGTCCTTAAAGCGGGAAATGCGTTCGTCCCCTTCCTTGCAGTCGATCCACATTTCGTTCAGGTGGTCGCAACTTAAATGGAAGTTTTCAATGAAAAGCCCGGCGCGTTCGGCAAGGGTGGCGCGTTCGTCCGCGGATTCTTTGGCGTCGGGGCCGAGCCATATCATGACCGAGCCGAAGCCCTTTTCTTTGAACTTATCGAAGCGTTCCGCCATGCTAAGGTTCATTAAATTGTTTGACGTTAAACCGACCATATAAATACCATTACCTCGTTTGATAGGATTATAGCACCGATTTTAAAATATGTAAAGAGCGCGTTATTATCTTGTGTTCATAACGAATGACAAATAAACAAAAGTTTTGTATAATCGGACGTATGAGAATCGAGATTATCAACGGCTCCGTCGAGTACGACGGCAATACGGTGCTTTCCGAAATAAATTTTTCGGTGTTGGACAAGGAAAAAATCGCGCTTGTCGGCAGGAACGGCTCCGGAAAAACCAGCATATTGAAGTGTATTAGCGGGGAAGTGCCGCTTGTGTCCGGCACTGGCGACGAAAAATTCTCGTTTTCGATATCGGGCGCGCCGAAAATCGGATATCTTCAACAGGTGTCTTTGAACGACGAACTGACTCTCCGACAGGAAATTTTGTCGGCGTACAAGGATGTCGTCGGGCTTGAAAACAAATTGCAGAACCTTCTTGACAAAATGAGCGAAAACCCGTCGGACGAAAACGTCGGCGCGTATTCGCGCGCAATGGAAAGGTTTGAAAATATCGGCGGATACCTTTATAAAAAGGAATATCTGACGGCGGTGAGTAAATTCGGGTTTTCCGCCGAAGACCTTGACAAAAAACTTTCGTGCTTTTCGGGCGGACAGCGCACAAAAATCGCGCTTATGAAACTGCTGCTTGAAAAACCTGACGTTTTACTTCTGGACGAGCCCACGAACCATCTTGACATTGCCGCGGTGGAGTGGCTGGAAGGATACCTTAAAAACTATAAAAATTCGGTCGTCATCGTGTCGCACGACCGTATGTTTCTGGACCGCATCGTCGGCGTCGTTTACGAAATCGAGTACGGCGTCACGACAAGATATAAGGGCAACTACACGGCGTTTTTGGCGCAAAAACAACAGGCGTACGACAAGGCGCTTAAAGACGCAAAATGGAAATTCGCCGAAATCGACAGGCTCCGAAAAATTGTCGAAAGATTCCGCTACAAGGCGACGAAAGCCGCAATGGCGCAGTCGAAACTGAAAGAAATCGAAAGGCTTGGTACTGTCGAAACCCCGCGCCGTTTCGATACCTCGACGTTTGCCTCGTCTTTCCAGCCCGAGTACGAAAGCGTTAGGGACGCGCTGTTTGTGAAAGACCTTGTTTTCGGATACGATAAACCGTTGGGCGAAATATCGCTTGCCGTCGAAAGGGGGCAGAAAATCGGCGTGATCGGCAGCAACGGCACGGGCAAATCTACGTTACTTAAAACGATAACGGGGCTTATTCCGCCGCTTTCGGGCGACGTCCGATTCGGCGTGAAAACGCGCGTCGGGTACTTCGACCAGACCATTGCCGCAACGAAAAGCGAGTTGAGCGTCCTTGAAGACTTCCGCGCGGAGTTTCCGGAACTTAACGACGGGGAAATACGAAAAACGCTGGGCGGATTCTTGCTTTCGGGAGACGACGTTTTCAAGTGCGTCAAAGATTTGTCGGGCGGCGAAAAGGTGCGCCTTGCGCTTTCAAAAATATTCCGCCGTCGTCCCAACTTCCTGATTCTCGACGAGCCGACCAACCACATGGACATCATCGGCAAGGAAACCCTTGAAAAACTTCTGATGGATTTTTCGGGCACGGTCATCGTCGTGTCGCACGACAGGTATCTTATAAACCGCGTTGCAAAAAGCCTTATCGTGTTTGAAAACGGCGGGGTAAGATACTTCGACGGCACTTTCGACGAGTACGAAGAAAGAGAAAAAGAAACCGCGGAAGAAGTCGCAAAGGAAAAGCCCGAAAAGACCAAAAAAACCGGCGGGGAACGTTACGTCGAAAGTAAGGAAGAAGCACGGCGCAAACACCGCGTCGAATTTTTGGAAAAAAAGATCACCGCGCTTGAAGAAGAACTAAGCCGGGCGCAGGCAAAACTCGACGATGAAACCGTCAACACCGACTACAAAAAAGTAATGGCGGTCGAAGAAGAAATAAAAACGATTGAAGAAAAACTTGATCCGCTGATAACCGAGTGGACGGAACTTTCGGAATAAAAGAAGGGATAACGCAAAAAGCGTTATCCCTTCTTTTTTTGGCGTTTATCTTTCAAAATCGTCGCATCAAAGTTTTGTTTTTGACAAGAAAGTGGTTTTTGGCGGTTTTTTATTTTATTTCGACGACTTCGTAGCCTTCGTTTGTTACCGCGGATTTCAACACGTCGTTGTTTACGTCCGACGAAAGCGTTACGACCGCCGTTTTGTTTTCAAGCGACACTTCGACGTCCTGCACGCCGTCGACTTTTTGCAGGGCGGATTTCACGTGAGCCACGCAATGCGCGCACATCATACCTTCGATTTTCAACGTTTTTTTCATACTTTGTTCTCCTTTTTTAATTTCGGTGTTTTTGGTTTTTGAAATATCGTTCACGTCGATTTTCACGACTTTTTTCCTGTGTTTTACGGGCTTGTCAAGGTTGATAAGATTAAGTCTTAACGCGTTCAGCACGACGCATACGCTTGAAAGGCTCATTGCCGCCGCGCCCCACATGGGATTCAGCGTAACGCCGAGCGGAGAGAACACGCCTGCGGCGATGGGAATACACACGACGTTGTAAATAAACGCCCAGAACAGGTTTTCGCGGATATTCAGAAGGGTGCGACGGGAAAGGCTTATCGCGCGCGGCACGTCCGAAAGTTCCGACTTCATCAGCACGACGTCCGCGCTGTCGATTGCGACGTCAGTGCCCGCGCCGATTGCAATGCCGACGTCCGCGCGGGTAAGGGCGGGAGCGTCGTTGATTCCGTCGCCGACCATGACAACCTTTCCGTACTTTTGAAGGTTTGACAAAACGGCGTCTTTTTCGTCGGGAAGAACGTCCGGGATAACGCAGTCGACGTCGCAGGTTTTTGCAACCGCATTTGCGCTGAGCGCGTTGTCGCCCGTAAGCATTGTGACGAACAGACCTTGTTCTTTCATTCGTTTTATCGCGCCCGCGCTTTCGGGTTTCAACTCGTCCGACACGGCGATGACGCCGATAATTTTATTGTTTTTCGCAACGTACAACGGGGTTTTGCCGTCCCGCGCGAACTTTTCGCCTGTCGGGAAAGCGTCGTTTGCCGCTGCGCCGATATCTTTCATAAGGGCGGCGTTTCCGATGACGATTTCGTCGCCGCGAACAGTCCCTTTCACGCCGTGTCCCGAAAGGTTTTCAAACTTTTCCGGGGCGAAAACCGTTATGTTTTTTTCTTCCGAAAAGCGTACGATCGCCGTCGCAAGCGGGTGCGAACTGCCTTTTTCAAGGCTTGCGGAAAGCGCGATAATTTCTTCTTCGGAATCACCCGACAAAGCCGAAACGTCGGTGACGACAGGCGTGCCTTTCGTTATGGTGCCCGTCTTGTCCAAAACGACGATATCTGTTTTTCCCGCTTCTTCAAGGGCGGTTGCAGTCTTGAACAAAAGTCCGTTTTTCGCGCCTTTTCCGCTGCCGACCATAATGGCGACGGGGGTTGCAAGACCTAAGGCGCACGGGCAACTTATGACAAGCACGGATATTGCGTGCGTAAGGGAAGTCGCAAAGTTTTTCGTGACGGCAATCCACACGATAAAAGTAACGATTGCGACGCAAATGACGCTTGGCACGAATATTCCGGATACTTTATCTGCCGTTTTTGCAATCGGGGCTTTTGAAGCGGACGCGTCCTGCACAAGTTTGACGATGCGCCCGAGCGTGGAATCTCCGCCGACGGAAGTGGCTTTTGCGGTGATAAAGCCGTTGACGTTCGTCGTGCCGGAAATAACCTTATCGCCGACGGATTTATCGACGGGCATACTTTCGCCCGTTACCGCCGATTCGTTGACGGAGCCGCTCCCCGACAATATTACGCCGTCCGCGGGAAAGTTCTCGCCGGGGCGTACGACAAACGCGTCGCCCGTCGAAAGTGAAGACAGCGGAATTTCTTTTTCTTCGCCGTCCTTAATAACCCTTGCGGTTTCGGGGGCAAGGTTCATCAACCCATTTATAGCGGACGTGGTTTTTCCTTTGCTGTAAATTTCCAGCGTTTTTCCAAGGGTGATAAGTACAAGTATCATCGCCGCCGACTCAAAGTACAAGGTGTGCGGAAGATGATGAAGATATGCGGTATTTACGCCTGCGCGGATCATAAGCGCGACGCTGTATACGAAAGAAATGCCGCTGCCCATCGACACAAGAGTATCCATATTCGGCGCGCGGTGGAAAATCGCCTTTGTGCCGCTCACGAAAAACTTTCCGTTGATGACAAGTATGACGAAAGAGAACACAAGTTCGTATATCGCGATACCCATCGGGTTGCCGTTCAGCGCGCCCATATCCCAGCCGAACATAACGCCGCCCATCGACACGTACATAAGGGGGATAAGCAGGACGGCGGACACGGCAAGGCGGATTATCGAGCGGATAAGCGGATTGACTTTTTCCTTTTTTTGCGATTTATCGTTAAAAAGAGCGGCTTTATACCCCGCGCCCGAAACGGCACGTTCGATTTTTTCGACAGTGGCAGGCTCGTCAAAGTCGACGACCATCTGATTTGTGAGAAGGTTCACGGCTACGTCTTTTATTCCGTCAAGTTCCCTTACGACCTTATCGACGCGCGCGGCGCACGCCGAGCAACTCATACCGTAAACGTTGAATTTAAGTTTTTCCATAATTTAACTATTTCAGTTTTTTAATGAGTTCAACCGCCTCGTCAAGGATTGCGGTGTTTCCGTCTTTCACGTTTTCGACGACGCAGGTTTTGAAATGGTCGGACAGAATTTCATACCCGAATGCCGACAGCGCACTTTCGGCGGCGGACAACTGCACGAGTATGTCGCCGCAATAACGATTGTCGTTCAACATATTTTTTATGCCGTTTAACTGTCCGATTATGCGATTTAACCTGTCGTTCAGGCATTTGAGGGATTTTTCGTCGCGCGGCGTGTGCTTCTTTCGGCAGCAATCGACGCACGATATTTCGGCGCATTTTACGTTTTCCATTTTGCTATTCTCCGTTAATTTTCAATATACCCTATGGGGGTATGTAAATATAGTATAAAACCATATTTTTTATTTGTCAAGAGCGGCGATATTTATTTTTTGCAAATACTATACAAAAAGTTGAATAACGAAACAAAAGGCGTTTCGGGCGGTTTTATCGTTGACAAATATGTTTTTTGGATATATGATAAGGTATCTAATAATTTTTATTAGAACACGCACGCGTGCATACGCGATATATTACTTGAAGATAAGAGATACAATGAAAAATAATAAAAAAACACTTGGCACGCCGATCGACGGTTCGTTGCCCCTTGAAGTAAAAAATCTTTTCAAAAAGTACGGCAAAAAATCCGATTATGCCGTAAAAGACATCTCTTTTTCTTGTGCGGAAGGGGAAGTCGTCGGTATCCTTGGCGCAAACGGCGCAGGAAAATCCACCACTCTTAAATGTATCACGGGAATGATTCCGTTAAGTTCCGGCACGATAACCGTGTCGGGGTACGACGTGTCGAAAAATCCCGTGGATGCAAAACGCAATTTTTCTTTTGTCACCGACAATCACACGGTGTTCACAAAAATGACGGGTATGCAATATCTTTCTTTTATGAGCGACGTTTACGGCGTGCCGTACGAAAAGCGCGACGAGAAAATCAAGGAGCTGGAAGGGGTATTCAAACTCGGCGACAGCATAAACAAACTTATTTCGGGATACTCCCACGGAATGAAACAGAAAATATGTATGATGGGTTCGCTCATTCACGAGCCGCGGCTGTGGCTTCTTGACGAACCGATGCTCGGTCTCGATCCCCGCACGCAGAACGCCGTCATAAACTATATGCGCGAGTACGTGCAGACGGGCAAAACCATTTTGTTTTCGTCGCACAATCTCGACGTCGTGGAAAGGGTTTGCGACAGGGTGATTATAATTGCCGCGGGCGAACTCAAAAAAACCATCGTCACCGGCAAGGACAAATTCGACGGCGACGAACTTATCGAAAAGTATTACGATACTAATAAGGAAGACTGATGCTGGGCGTACTTCTGAAAAAACAGATGACCGAAAAGTTGTCTTATTTCAAGCGTGACAAAAAACGCATCGATATCGTCGGCGCGTTGCTTACGCTTGTGATGACGGCGCTTATTATGTACGTCGTTATCGAGGTGTTCGGCGCGTTTGTCGCGAAATATACCGAAATCAGGCTCAACGGTGTACGCGACGTGCGCGCGCGGCAATATGAAATAATGACGTTCGTGTATGAATTCGTTTTCGTGGTCGACGTTATCGGCGGCGTCGTAGCAATATACCGCGCGATTTTTGAAAGCGACGACAGAATGATTATCCAGACTCTTCCAGTAAAGGCGTCAGACGTACTGTACTCAAAAATCATTTTCATTTACGCAAAACAGGTGTTGTCGGCGTTTGTGATTCTCGTGCCGTTCGTGGCGGTGTTCGCAAGCGTGACGAAGCAGGGCGCGGGATACGTGATCCTCGGGCTGCTTGCGGCGTTTATTATTCCCGTTATGTCACTTTCGGTATCGAGCGTGCTTGCGATGCCGTATTATTACGTCAAAAAGTTTTTCTCGTCGAAGTACGTTTGCCTTCTGGTGATAGTAACGCTGGTGCTTTTTGCGCTGTTTTATTGCTATGCGACGGTGCTCGACTTCTTAAAAACCCTTATGTCAACGGGCGAAATCAAGTTTTTCTTTTCCGAAAAGACGATGACAACGATAATTTCGGTGACGAAAAACCTTGTCCCCGCAAACTTTATCGCGGCGTTCACACTGAAAACGGACGTCTGGAAAAATCTGGGGATAATCGTGGCGATAACCGTCGCGACGGGCGCAATCGGCATTCTCATAACGTCGCTTTTGTACAACAAGGCGATGAAAACGCGCGCGACGGCGGGCGCAATAATGATTTTTGCAAAAAAATCCGCGGCAAGAAAACTCCCGCCGTTTTTAAGTCTTTTGAAAAAGGAATTCAATCTCGTGCTGTTCACGCCCGATTACGCGGTGCAGTACTTCACGGTGGCGGCGATAATGCCGCTTATGGTATATTTTTGTATGGGCATTGGCAAAAACTTCCTGACGTCGCTCGTTTTCGTTCAGAGCGATTTCGAGCTGGCGATTTTGCTCACGGTGCTTTTCGGCGCGCTTACGAACACGTTCTGCGCGACGAACGTCAGCCGCGACGGGAAATCGTTTTATGTCGAAAAGACGTTGCCGCTTTCAATAAACGAGATTATGGGCGCGAAAATCGCACTCAGTTTTGCGGTGGCAGTCTTGTCCGTCGGCATTGCGGCGACGGTGCTTCTTGCAAAGAAATACGTGTCGGCGGGCGAAGGCGTATTCGTGTTTTTCGTCGGCGCGATGATGGCGTTGTCGCAGATACTGTACGCCACAAGAAAGGATTTGAACAGTCCGCAGTTTTCGCTGGAAGAAGACAACGTCGTGAGGGAAAGCAACAACAACGTGTCGATAATCGTCGTGCTGGGGCTTGTGTCCGCGATGATTTTTGGCGGAATACCCCTTTTCGTCAACGTATTGTCGAACGTCAGGGGCAAAGATATGCGCTGGTTTACTTACGTTTTCGTGAGCGTGTGCGCGGCGGCGGAGTTTGTCGGCTCGCTTTTATATTACCTTATCGGGATTAAAGCCCGCTTTGACAGGGTAACGGAGGGGGATTGATATGAAAAAGAAAATAATCGCGCTTATAATGATAATACCGATTGTGTTTCTGATCGCGCTGTTCTCCGTGGGAAAAGCGGCGGGCGTTTACGCGGACATTCCCGTGACGGGCATACAAATCACGACGCAGAACGAAGACGGGTTTATCGACGTGGACGTTGCCGATTACGACCCCATCGCGTTTTTGGCGCAGGTGCAGCCCGTCAACGCAAGGAATCAGAAATATTCGTTTGAAATATCGGGCGTCGGCGGCGACGAAGCCCCCGACGGATTTGAAATAATCGACGGAAAACTTCATATAGATAACGTAGGAAAGGTGAAAATCACGGCGATTTCCGCCGAAAAAGGATTTAAGGACAGCGTCATAGTTTCCGCATATTCCACGAAAGTGTTAAGAATTTATCCCAAAGTCAACGGTGATGAAATCACGAGCGACGTAGTTTCGATAGACGGCGGCGAAAATGTCTTTTCCGCAGAACTGTACCCCGAAAACCTTTCGGGCGAAACAAGGATATTTGAAGAAATCGGCGGCAATCACATTCTGAAACTCAACGCCGTCACGGGCGTGGCGCAGGCGCTGTTTTCGGGCGAGACGCAGGTTAGAATTACTTGTCCCGAAGGACGAGAAGGGCTTGAAAAGGTTTTGACCGTCAAGGTCAACGTCGATACCGACAGCACGGGCTTTGCGGTCAACGGAAAAAGCAGCGGCGCGAAAGTCACCGTGAAAAACAAAGCGACAACGGCAAAACTTTTCGTCGAAAGCAAAAACGACTCCCTTGAAATATCCGACCTTACTTTGCCCGAAGGAGTCACGGCAAGCGGAATCGAAAGGATTTCCAAAAACAAATTCGTATTGACCTTGTCTTTTGACAAAGAATTTTCGGACGAAGAAATTTCGGGAAAGGTCGGCGCAACGGACTTCTCTTTGGAGTTTACCGAATATAACCTTGACGTGCGTACGTCGTATTATGACGGCGAAGGCGACGAAATCAAACAAAAAAACAACACGAAAGTTACCTACGTCGCATATTCCGAAAGCGATGACGACGCGGACGTGAAATTTGAAATAATCGACGGCGCAGACGTAATAACCCTTGAACAACACGGGCAGTTTGCAAATATTACCGCAACGAAAAGGGGCTTTGCCAAAATCAAAATCACTGCCGAGCACGACGGAAAAGTCATCAAAGAAATCGAAAAGACAATCCGCGTCGTGCCCAACGTGTATTCGATGGAGTTTGCGGACAGCGCGAAAGAGTACGGAATCGAAAACATACTGACAATCGGCGGCAAAAAACCCAACGGAAGACCGGACACGAGGACGATTTTCGTAAGGGTTGTCACGGAAGCGGGCTCCGAAACGTTCACGGACGAATTTATGAACGTCGCGTTTTCCGACGATAATTCGCTCTTTTCCTGCAAGGCGCAACCGGCGACGAACGCCGACGCGGTTTCTGCGGAAATCAGGGCGACGGGCACGGGGCTTACCACGCTTAATGCGGAACTTAAAAATTATAACCAATACTTCGGCACGAACATCTGCGCGAAAATCAGACTTCGCGCGGTCAAAGACGGCAGAAACGTCGGCAATTACGAGGAACTGAAAACGGTGACCGAAGCCGGGCATATCGTCGTGCTGACAAGCGACGTGATGCTGGGTGTCAAAAACGACGGCACGGCTATGACCGAAGACGAACTCAAAAAAGACGTCAAAAAATTCACAACCACGTACGACAAAACGTATCTTGATAACATCGGCGAAAACGACGAAAACAAGAAAGTTCAATATCTTATCGAGTTCAAAAACCACGTTTACGGCAACGGTTTTGAAATCAACGCCGACAAGTTCACGCAGTGCAAGGACGCGACGGGGATTCCGAAAATTTTCAAAGGGCCTTTGAATTTCGTCGCGATATCGTCCGCAAGCGTCAAGGGACAGGACAACATTTCTTTCCTTGTAAGGACGGACAACGTGCTTATAAACAACGTCGTCTTAAAAGGTTGCAGCGACGATAGCCTTCTTGAAGAAGACGGACAGTTCAACTTGTCGAAACTCAACTACGTCGGCACGACGCTTGAAATCGCAAAAAGCGCAAAACTGTTGAACAGTCGCGTCTCGAACGGGCGCACCGTCGTCAGAATTTTTGCGGGCGGATCCACAATGGGAAGCCCCGTTGTTGAAGTCGAAGCGGCGTTTAACGTGCAAGATGAGAAAATAAACGTGCATATTGAAAGTTGCGTGCTTTCAAACGCGCGCGAATTCATATTGAAAATCGGCAGCAACCGCGCGCTGAAACAAACAAACGAAGTGCAAAGATTCCTTTTTGACGCAAACGGAAACAAATATTCGCCTTACGATGAGAGCAATAAGACGGACAAATACTTCAACGACAATTATCTTATCAACGACGTTACGCTCAAAAACTCGGTGCTTGAAACGTCGGGGTTGTTCTCGGTCGGTATGGAAACGCACTTCTCGGGCGAATTCTTGTTAGGCGGCACGATAACGACGTGGGAAGGATGCGCGGCGACTTCGTATGCGTCGGCGCTTCGCATTGTCGGCGACGTGAAAATGCTTGACTGGAAAAACCTTTCAAACGTTGACAGCAGCACGCTTATCGAAGTTACCGGCGATGCAAATCCGTGGCTTTCGATGAACGTTGCGGAAATGATGAAAGAAGTCGCAAGGCAACAACCCAAAGAATGTGGCGACATAATCCTGAACGTCGGCGGGACGGAATACGTCCACGGCGGCATAGCGTTTTACGGCGGCGGATATAACTATTCGTACCTTGACCTGACGGAAGCGAACGACGAAACAAAGCAGTTCGGCGTGTACAACGTCAATATAGATGTGCTTGCAGACAGCGAAAACGAGAAAATTAAACAGCAGGGCGAAATGTTGCCTTTGGCTGCGGGCAAGGGCGATTTCAGATTTTACCTTTACAATAATAAATCGAGCAGAAACCTGTCATGGCAGGAAAGCATAAAAAACCAAGGAAACCAAGGGATGAATATTATTCCCGTGGTAGCGGAGGATGTTGAATGAGCAAAAAAGGATTAAAAACAATGCTCGTGTGTATCGTGCTCTTAATCGGGCTTGTTACGCTGTTTGCATGCAACAAAAGCGATGTGGCTGACAAAGACGGACAAACGAAAGTGATTGTGAAAATCCAAGACGAAGACGGCAGCATTTACAAGGAAAACGTTGTGTTTTCCGACTTATTCACGCTCAGTCTTCAAAAAGAAGGATACACCGGAAGGCTGTATCGCGACGCGGACTTTTTGAAGCCGCTTACAAAGGATTCCAAAGTCAAAAACGGAGATACGGTTTACGTCAAATGGACGATCAATAAATACACCGTAACGTTTAAGGACGGCGAAAAGGTGCTTGCAACCTTTACAAACGTCACACACGGCGATACCGTAACCGCGCCCGAAGTCCCTGAAAAGGACGGCAAGACTTTTTCAAAATGGGACAAAGATTTTTCAAAGGTCACAAGCGACCTTACGATAAACGCGGTGTACGACGTCGACACGTTCACGGTGACGTTTAAGGACGGCGAAAAGGTGCTTGAAACCCAAACGGTGGAATACGAAGCCGCCGCGACCGCGCCCGATACCGCCCGGCTTTCGCCGCCCGAAGGCATGCATTTTGCAAAATGGGACAAAGACTTTTCAAAGGTGACGGAAGACATTGAAGTTTCCGCCGTGTACGAACTTAACGAGTATACGGTCACTTTCAAAAACGGCGAAACGACAATTACAACCAAAAAAGTAAAACACGGCTTTGCCGCACCCCCACCGAATAACCCGATCGATACCCCAACCGCAAAGTTCGTCGGATGGGACAAATCGTTTGACAACGTCACAAGCGACCTTATCGTTAACGCAAAATGGGAAACAAAGAAGTTCACGCTTACGTTTATTAACTTTGACGGCACGTCGGTTTACACGGAAGAGGTCGAGTACGGCGCGCCCATCGTCAGCCATTTTGAAACGGCAGACAACGACGTGGCGTACGACGATACAATTCTTGATTACGTCGGCTGGTACGATAAATCCGACACGGAAAAGACGATCATCGACGATTTTTCGGAGTTGACAATGCCGACGCACGACCTTACGTATGCGCTGAAATTAAGGCTTATGGATTCCGCAATCGGCGAATTCACGGTTAATACCCCCGCGGACTTCACGTTTACGGAAAGCAACACCGCCGATTTTAGTGTAATGCCGAACGAGGGCACCACTTTGCACGCGGGCGTTACTTATAAGTATATATGGACAATAAATAAAGATAACGTTTTTTATAAGACGGAAGAAACAACCGAATCGTCGCTCACCCTTCAAAACCTTGCGGCGGGCGAGTATCTGGCAAACGTCAAAATCGTCGCGTCAATTGAAAACTGCGGCTCTGTCGGAAAAGACTTTTCGGCAGACGAAACGCTTATCGTATCCCGCGCGGACATTTCGGACATTACGGTAACGGAAAAAATCGAAATGACGTATGGCGATAAATCCAAAGAAATCGAAATAAACGGGCTTCGTGAAGGAGACGTCGTAACCTACGGCACCGACGGCACAACATTCCCGCTTCAAAACGTCGATTTGTCGGCGCTCGACTGCGGCGAATACGATTACTTTGTAAGAGTTGACAGGGGCGACAACTACAACCCGTTCACGTCGGGAAAAATCGCGGTAACGATAAATAAAGCGACAGTTTCCGCCACCGTTACGCCAAAGAGCGACAAGTTGACATACGGCGATAATTTGCCGAGCCTTACCGCAGCCATAAACGGCGAAACGTACACGATTGAAAGCGGCAAATACGAGTTGCACTTAGGGATGACCTCGATAACGGGCAACGTTGCAAATAACGTCGGCACGTACAATATCGAAAACGTGGATATTTCGGTCTTACGCGCAAATTATCCCGAAAAGAATTACGATATAAAACTCACAACCGTCGGCACGATTACGATTAATAAGGCGGACCTTACGGTAACCGTTACGTCGGACAAAACCGAACTCACGTACGGCGAAGCTTTGCCAATAATAACTTATAAATTCGATGGGTTGAAACTTTCGGACAAGGAAAGTGACTTCACGAGAACCGAAACGGAATTTGCAGAAAAACTCGACGTGGGTACGTATACGGCGTCCGTAACCCTTTCGGGCGACAAGACGAAGTTTTACAATATCACCGTGAACACGGTCGAATTCAAGGTCAATAAAAAAGCGGCGACAATCACGATAGATAAAGTTAACGACATCATATACGGCGATAAAGTGCCCGATTTGTCGGCAAAAGTTGAAGGCGTGCTTGACGGCGACAGCCTTGTATACGCACTTGAAACCAATTATACCGTCGGCGCAAAACCCGGCGTATTATATACCGCAAGCGTTGTGGTTAACGCCGCGGAAAACAAAAACTATGCAATCACCGCAACCGGCACAACGTTCTACGTCGGCACAAAGGATCTTACGATAAAACTCAATAATACGCCGACCGTTGCGGTCGGGAAAACATACAAGGTCGAGGCAGAACACCTTGAAAAAATCGGACTTGTTGCGGACGATACCGTCACGGGATACGTCACGATAACAAAGGACGTCGCAGGCACATATTACGCAGACGATTTCGACAAATCCAACCTTGTCGTTATGAACGCCGATTGCTACGATATTTCGTACGAAATGAGTGTTACGTTTATAGACACCTTCGCAATAGATTTCGCGGACGTTACGCTGACGTACGACGGGCAGCCGCACGGCGTTGTGGTCACAAAGACCGACGAAAGCAAAAACTACACGATAACGTACGGCACGACCGAAAACGATTGCACGCTTAATTCTTCGCCAGCATATAAAAACGCGGGCACGTACACGATATACTTTAAGGTTGTTGACAACGACACCCTCGCGGAGCATGTCGGATACGTTACGCTTACGATAAACAAGAAAGCGGTCACCGTAACGGTTAAAGACGTCACGATAACTTACGGCGATACGCCCGCATTTTCGTACGCCGTCACGGGGCTTGTAAAGGGCGAAAATCTTTCGGGCGAAGCGGTTTACAGCGGCGCAGGCACGGATGCGGGCGATTACGTAATTTCCGTTTCGGGACTTACCGCAAGCGATAATTATGCGGTGACTGTCAAGACCGGCACACTCACGATAAACAAAAAGACTGCCGAAGTCGCTTGGAGTATTGCGGAAAGTTACGTTTACAACGACGGACAGACTTTGCCCACGGCAACGTACGAAGGCAAAACCGCAAATCTTATATTCACAAAAGACGGCAAGGCTTGCGAGTTCAAAAACGCGGGCACTTATACGGTAACTATTGCGGACGACAACAACTATGATTTGACCGGCAGCGAAACGACAAAAACAATCGTCATCAATAAGGCAAAATACACGGCGGCTCCCGAGCTTTCTCTTACCGGCACGTACGATCCCAACAAAACGCTTGGAAATTACACGCTTTCGGAAGGATTTACCTGGGTTAACCCGGACGAAGTCCCCGTTTGCACAAAGACGGTGTACGAGGCGAAGTACAATATGGACTCCGACAACTACGAAGATTTTGCAACGACGGTAACGCTCGTTCTTCAAAAGGCGACGGTAGCGCTCGCACAAAACCTTTTCGAGTTTAACTTTGACGGCGCGTCGCACGAAATCAGCACGACCGTGAAGTACAATAACATCGAAGTAACGGAGCCTTACACCCTGACGTTTGAAAAGAATATGTTTTCCGATGCCGGCACGCACAAAACAACCGCGACGCTTACGGCGGACAACTTCGCTTTGTCCGACAATGTCGTTTACGTAAAGGTCAAGGGCGTAAAAGTCGGCAACAACTATTACACAATCGAAGACGCACTTGACGTCGCGACAAGCGGACAAACGATTTTCGTCTTGAACGACACGGCGTTTGCAACGCAAGAAATTGCAGGCGTGCTTTACAACGACGTAAAATTCAAAACCGTCAAAACGGGCGTAACGCTGCTTCTGCCGTTTAACGAGAACGACACAGTCGGTCATATCGGCGCGGGCGAAGACGGAAGTGCCAACTACAATGCAACAGCCGCGCTTACGGGAACTGCGAAACTTTATAAGACGCTCGTTATCCCCGAAGGCATTGAAGTTATCGTCAACGGAAAACTTGTTGTCGGCGCACAAACCGGCAAAATCGACGCAGGGCAAAGACAAAATGCCGTATCGGGCAACTATTGCGAAATAAGTTTAGGCGGCACGATTACGCTCAACAACGCAACGCTTGAAGTGTACGGATATATCAAAGGAAACGGCGAAATTATTGCAAACGACTCGACCGTGATTGAAAATCTGTATCTTTCGGGTTGGATGGGCGGAACGCAATCCGCGGTAAGGTACATCGGCAATGATAAAATTGACGGAGCGTCGCTTGCCATTTCCGGAAATCTTAAAATCGGCAATCCTACACAATTCCCGTTCAGCCAATATGAATTAAGATCAATTCAATCAAGAATAACAATAAACAAAGGGAGCAAATTGCAAGGTTACGCAAAGATAACAACCGGAAAACTGGAACAGCTCGGAGGGCTCGTACAAGTACCCGCACAAATTAACGAGGCGTATCTTACTTTTATTTCTTCCGATGCAAGCAACGCTTCAAGCGGATTGTTCAGACTTGTCGGGAACAACAGCAAAATCATAAAATCGATGAGCGGTGACAGAGTAAGGTTTGATTTGTTTGACGAGATTAATGACGGCTACACGTCATTAAGCGTAAAAGTGATAAAGAAGACCGTATCTATGACCTCCGAAAAAGTTTTCTTCCCGATTGACGGTCGTACCGACATTACGCTCAAAAACGGCGCAACGTTTACGCAAAGCTATATGTTCAAAGCATTGCCGGGCGCAACGATTACCGTTGAAAGCGGCGGCATATATAACCTTAACGGAACACTCGTTATGTACGATAAATCGTTCACCGATATTTCGACTTACCCGTATCCGGGAGCAAGCCGCGGCGACGCGAAACTTATTGTAAACGGCACGATGAACGTCAACGGCGCACTCGGCGGAAACGTAACGTCGGATAACGCGGGTGTGGTCGCGGTCGGGGCAAACGCCACGATAAGCGGTGTTCACTCGGCGGAAGGCGAAGGAACTATGGCAAGGAGCGGAATATATATCGTATTTACGTTCAACGATATATGCGGCGTAACCAAATCGCAGGTGTTCGTAAATGCGGACAACTCGACGGTTGCGGCGGAGACAAACAGAACCTATAATTACAACAACGGAACGTGGCAATAACCGCGCCCCATCTCAAAAAACAAAGTATGCGTCCGAAAGGGCGCATATTTCTTTGAAAATCACTTGCAACTTTTCCCCCGCGGTGATAATATATCGTGAGAAAATTCAAGGTGAACTAATGAAAAAACCGCTTAAAAAAATCCCGAAGACCGCGGAACTTATGTGGGTACTGGGTATATTCCTTGTCGCGCTTGGCGTGACGATGAGCAAAAAAGCCGACCTCGGAGTTTCGATGATTGCCGCGCCGACGTTTATCGTGTACGAGGCGATAAGACCGCTGTGGGCTGTATCGGTGGGCACGGTTGAATATCTTGTGCAGGGCGCGATTCTCCTTATAATGTGCGCCGTCGTGCAACGGGTGAACTGGCGATACCTGCTGGCGTTTGCGGTGGCGGTGATATACGGCTACGTGATGGATATGTGGATGTTGGTTTTCAAAAACGTCGTGCTCACAGAAGCGTACTTAAAATGGATTATGCTTATCGCGGGCGACGTGATGACGGCGGCGGGCGTGGCGTGCTTTTTCAGGACGTATATGCCGCTTCAGGTGCACGAACTTTTCGTTGCGGAACTGTCCGACAGATATTCCCTGAAAATAAACAGGGTGAAACTCGTTTTCGACTTGTCTTTTCTGGTGCTGTCCGTGGTGCTTGCTCTTACGATATTCAGGGACGCGAATACCTTTGACTGGAAAAATATCGCCACGACAAGTTATCATAGCCTGGGGCTTGGGACGATTGTCACGACGTTGATAAACGCCCCGATAATCGCGGTAATCGGGAAAGGGCTTGACAAAGTTTTCGACTACACCCCGCTTTTCCCTAAACTTGAAAAGCTGATAGGCCGCAAAAAGAAAACGGACGCGCCGACCGAAACGGAACAAAATACCCCAAAAAACGAACAAACCCCGCCATCGGACGAACAAGCCGCAAACGACGAGAAAGAATAAAACCTAAAAAACCCTCGCAAAATCGCGAGGGTTTTTAATTTGAAAAAGTGTTCCGAAAATTGAAAAGTCTCCCGAGAGTTAAATTTCCCCGTTTTCTTCATGACGTTTGTTTTCAATAATATTCAAAACTACGGTTATCGACGGCACGATTACCGCAAACAAGCAAAGTTCGACAACGGTGTTGATTGCAACCACGCTTGACAAAAGCCACTTGAAATTTATGACAAGTCCGTCGTAGTTTTTGCCGTGCGCGAATGCCAGAAACATTGAAAGGAACAATATCGTGTTGGTGATAACGCCGCAAATCGTTGAAAAACAGCCGATTGCAAAGTTCACGGCGCGTTTTTGTTTTTCGGTGCGCGGTTTTGTCGATTTCGCCGCCGCCTTGCTCAGCCCTTTGTATACGAGCGCGCAGACAGTGCCGCACAATATGCGCGGAAGCACCGATACGAGCGGGTTTATCGCAACGGCGTACATGGGAATACTGCCCGAATAAATAAGCGCGATAAACAAACTTACAAGCCCGAATACGCCGCCCGCGATCGCGCCGAATTTCACGCCGTAAACCTGTCCGCAGACGAAGACGGGAATAAGCCCCAGCGCAAAACTTATCGGCAGCCCGAATTTTTGTATGATTTCCGCAAGAGCCTGCAACACGACGACAAGGGCAAGCGTTATCCCAAGCGTCGCGATTTCTTTGTTTTTCTTGTGATTTTCAACGTTGTTCATAAACGTTATTATACAAATATTTTCAAAAATGAAAAGCAAAAGCGCTTACAATTTATTCAAACGTCGATGTGGAGTTCAACAAAAACGCTTTCAGCTTCTCGGTTTTGGGATTGTCGAAGATTTCGTCGGGCGTGCCGTATTCGGCGACTTCGCCGTCCGCCATAAACACGACGCGGTCGGCAACCTTTCTTGCAAAGTCCATTTCGTGCGTTACGATAATCATTGTGCTGTCCCCTTTAAGCCCCTTTATGACTTTCAGGACTTCGCCCGTAAGTTCGGGATCGAGCGCGGACGTCGGCTCGTCAAAGCACAAGATATCGGGGGAGAGCGCAAGGGCTCTTGCGATTGCGACACGCTGCTGTTGTCCGCCCGAAAGTTCGCAAGGATATGCCGCGCACCTGTCCAGAAGACCGACCTTTGAAAGAGTCTCTTTCGCGCGGGCGTCGATTGCCGAAAACTCGGCTTCTTTAAGTTGCTTCTTTTGCAAACTCAACGCTTTACCGCGCACTTTTTGCTGTTTTAACTCCTTAATTTGCTGCTTTATCTTGTCTTTTGCCAGTAGTTCCGCAGATATTTTCACGTTCTTCAAAACGTTCATATGCGGGAACAAATTGAACTGCTGGAACACAAGTCCGAAGCGCAGCCGCTTTTTCCGAAGGTCGTTGTATTTTTCGTTTTTGTCGCTTGCGCCGTCGAAAAGAGTTTCGCCGTCAACGATGATTTGTCCGTCGTCGGCGGTCTCCAAAAAGTTCAAGCACCGAAGAAGCGTCGTCTTTCCGCTGCCCGAGGAGCCGATAATCACCACGACTTCGCCTTTGTCCATTTCAAAATTTATGCCTTTCAGCACTTCCTGCGCGCCGAACGATTTTTTCAGATTTATAACTTCCAGAATTGCCATTTTTTATACCTTATAATAGTCCAGCTTCTTTTCAATGTAGCGGAAAAGAAGAGTGAGCAGTCCGCTGAATACGAGATAAAATACGCCCGCATAGAAAAGCGGCCACAACACGACGTAATTGTTGACGATTTGCTCGCTGAATTTGATGAGTTCCACAACGCCGATGACGCGCGCAAGTGACGTGTCCTTGACAAGCGTGATTATTTCGTTGGACATCGGGGGCATAATGCGCTTCACGACCTGCGGCAGGGTTACGTAAAAGAATGCCTGCGATTTCTTCATGCCTAAGACCGCCGCCGCTTCCGTTTGTCCGCGCGGTATCGACTGGATCCCGCCGCGATAAATTTCCGAAAAGTAGCAGGCGTAGTTTATCACAAACGCCACGAGTACCGCCGTGAATCGCGATTGCATCGGATAATCGAACAAAAGCCCCGGCACGTAAAATACCACTATGATTTGAAGCATAAGCGGCGTGCCGCGGATAATCCATACGATAAGTTTTGAAAGATATTGAAGCGGTTTGAACTTCGACATCGAGCCGAAGCAGACGATAAGCCCCAAAGGCACGGACAGGACAAGCGTCAGAATAAACAGAAGACACGTTGTCCCGAATCCCGTGAAAAGTTGCCTCGTTACTTCCGAAAATGAAATTGTTGCTGCCGATAAAACCATATTTATAAGTCCGTAAAAAAGGTAGATTTCGCCGTTTGCACGGCGAAATCGAAAAAGTATTTTTTTGTTTAATTATTTTATGCCGAGAATTTCCTTTGCGGCGTCTTCGCCTGCCGAGCCGTCTTCCGCCACGATGCGCGCTTTTTTCAAAGCGTCGTAGGAGTTGTATTTATCCTTGTCGGCTTTTCTGATGACGGCGCATTGTTTGTTTTCAAGGTAGTTCATCGTTATCGACCATTGTGCGGCACGTGCCGGCGTTACGGTCAGACCGTTCCATACGCAGTCGATGGTTTTTGCTTCCATTTCGGACTCCTTCTTGCCCCAATCGATAAGTTTGAATTCAACCGCGATTGTCTTGCCGACTTTCTCGCTGATTTTTGCAAAGACCGCTTTTGCAAGGTCGGTGTCGAAACCGCCTGTCGTTTTGTCGCCTTCGCCGAGAGCCATGGGCGCGTTCAAGGTGAATCCGATGACGATTTTGCCTTTGTTTTTGATATAGTCAAGTTCTGTATTGTCCGCTTCGCCCGTGGGTTTGGAGTAGACAAGGTCGAGCGTTGCCGCGGAAATGCCGTATTTTTCGGCGATTGTTTTGTAGTCGGCGTCTTTAAGTTCAACAAGAACTTGATTGACAAGGTCGGTGAGAGCGTTGTATTTGCCGTCGGCTGCCTTTCTGAAAGCGATGCCGTAGTATTCTTTTTCAAATTCCACGTCGGCGATCGTCAGATTTTTCGCCATTGCGGAGTCGACGCTCAGAAGATAGTTCGCCATCGTGTAGTCCATTATGCCAACGTCGGCGGTTTTGGCGTTGAGTTCCTTGAAAACGTCTGCCTGCGCCGAGAGCGCGGTGTAGCCGGGTTTTGTTTCCTTGTTGCAGGCTGCAAGCGCAAACGCCATCACGAAAACTATTGAAATAATCGAAACAATAACGGTGATTTTCTTTTTCATATTTTTACCTCGGTTTAACGCGTTAGTAATTTAGCGTAATAAAGTGTTATGAATGGATAATACCATATAAAAAAGGTTTTGTAAAGCAAAAAACAAACATTTTCAAAAAATTTTTTTGCTTATATAATAATAAAAATATTAATATACAATAAAAACAAAATAATAAGCCGATTGCGAAGTTTTATAACAAGGATACCCTTCCGGGAGATTGCCACACGTCGTATGCTTCGTTTTTGACCAGTCAATCGTCGCAAGCGACAATCGCCTGTGTTATGCTTGCATACTCCTTTTCCCCAAAAGTACAAAGTATCTTTTGAGGTCCCCATAATGGGCGGTGCTTCGCAATGACATTAAGTACTTCGTACGGAATAAATAAGAGTTTGTTAGTTAAAAAAAATAGTAAAATTTACGTACGCTCTTTATGCTATTGCGTGCAACGCACTTTATGTCATTCAGAGGAGCAAAGCGACGTGAGAATCTCCCGGAAGGGACTCCTTATAAAGCGATGATACGATGTTTTTGTCGCTGGCAAAAGCGATGCGCCTTCGGCGCGATGTGTGACGTTGGCACGTTGCGGAATTATTTTTGTCATTGCGAAGCATAAACAGGGGATCCCGCGGGACACAATGTGGAAAAGCAAATAAAAACGGACGCAGGGTTGCGTCCGTCTTGTGCGACATAACTCTTATTTGTGGTTGCCGTTAAGCAGCGCGAAGTTCTGTTTGTTCGCCTTATAAAGGTTTTTGAACACTTCAAAGCCCTTATCGTAAACCTCGGCTTTCAGCTTCAAATTGGGCTTAAATGTCTTTTTTGCGGGGATAAAGTCCTTAACTTTGTCAAACGAAGGAATAAGGTTAAGCCCGATTGCAACGCATACCGCCGCGCCGACCGCGCCCACGTTTTGCGGACTGTCAACCGTTTCGATAGTGTGTCCCGTGATATCGGCAAGGAGCTGGCAGGTAAAGTCGTTCAGCGCGCCGCCACCTACAAAACGAATGACGTCTGACGTTTTGACTTTCCTTTCGCTTGCTTCCAGCATCCAGCGTTTGTGATAGCATACGCCTTCCAGCACCGCGCGGATAAGTTCGGTTTTTCCGGTGTCAAGCGAAATGTTGAAGAACATACCGCGTGCGTTCGGATCCTCAAACGGGCAACGGTTGCCGTGCAGCCAGGGCGTGAAAATTACGCCGCCCGAGCCTGCGGGGATATCGTCGACGACGGTTGTCATATATTGATACAGGTTGAGATATTTGGATTCAAAATCTTCCGCGATGTGTTTTTTCTGAATGTAAATGCCGACCTCGTCCAGGGCGATATGGTCTTTCACCCATTCCAGACACTTGCCCGAGGTTTCAAGTTCCGCAAAGTAGTTGAATTTGCCGGGTTGCGCCGCGACGGTTGCCGCAATCATTGTGGTTACGTCCACGGCGGATTTGTCGGTAACGGTCGAAACCCAGCCCGAAGTGCCGCTGTAAATGTGAGTTTCGCCAAGTTCCGTGCTGCCCGCGCCGACGCCGATAAGAGAAGCGTCCATACCGCCGCCGAAGACTTTGATGCCTTTGACAAGCCCAAGTTCTTTCGCGGCTTTTTCGGTGATTTCGCCTGCGCAGTCGGACGACGCGATAAGTTTTGGCAGGTGGTCGTAATTCACGCCGCACATTTTGCACATTTTTTTGCTGATGCACTTGTTTTTAAGGTCAAGTAAAAGCGTGCCGAATGCGCTGTCGTACGTCATGACGAATTCGCCGGTTAGACGGCAGATGAGATACTCTTTTACGTCAAGCCATTTGTAAACGCGCTTAAAGTTTTCGGGCTCGTTATTTTTCACCCAGTTATATTTCCAGACGGGGTCTTTTACGCTGACGGGTGCCGCGCCCGTTATCATAAGCGCGGGTATAAGTTTGAAAATATTTGCGCCTGCGATTTGAAGCCCATAGGAAATGCCTTCTTTGATTTCCTTTCTCGCGCGCTGATCCATATAAGAAAAGGCTCTGCGGATTGCGACGCCGTCTTTGTCGACAAGGACAAGCCCCTGCGCCTGCGAGCAGAAAGAAACGCCTGCGATTTTGTCGGGGGAAATGCCGGATTTTTCAAGTACGACGCGCGTTGTGGAGCACATTGCCGCCCACCATTCGTCGGGATCCTGTTCCGCGCCGCCGTCGTCGTAGACGTAAAGTTTGTAGCTTTCGGTTGCTGACGCCAGAATTCTGAAGTCTTTATCGATTTCGAAAATACAAGTTTTGATGCCTGTCGTGCCTACGTCGTAGGCCATAATATATTTTGACATAAGTATCACCCTAAAAAATTTTTATACAAAAATTATACCATAGTGTATTTTTAATGTAAACAACTTTTTTACAAAGAGATAAAAAAGTATAATAATATCAAATTTGTGTCAGAATGACACACAATGGCGTGCAAAACCAGCTCAAAAACGCAAAAAGTCGGCATAATTGTCAATATGACAGTTATACCGACAGTAAAAACGCAAGTGTGTTTTAATTATTCGATTGAAGTTGTTTGCGATAACAATCGTTTTCGATGGAGCAGCCGCCGCATTTCGTGCAACCTTCCTGTTTTTTGAAGTCCAGATTGTATTTCACGAGAAGGCCTGACAAATGCGTCGCGATTTCGATAAGATCCTGCGTTTTGCACCTTATCGAAATGTCGACGGGCGCGTTGTCAAGCGGACGAATGGGCATAACCGTCGGGAATACGCCGATTTTTGCCATCTTTTCACATTCCGCCATAATGTCTTCTTTCGGCTGGATTCCCGCAATCAGCACGGAAGATACCTGTCCCCATCCGAAAACGCTCACCGCTTTTTCAAACGCCTTATAATAATGCTCGTACGAAATTTTCGATTTTCCCGGGCAAATCTTTTTCCTTAATTCGTCGTTTGCGACTTCCAGATTCATTATCGCGACGTCCGCGCCCGCATTTTTCAGCGCTGCGATTTTTTCAAGGTCGGACGGCGGGGCAAACTCGATTGCGATTTTCGCGTCCGAAAACGCACGGATTTTTTTGACAAGGTCAATCCAGTAATCCACCATGACGTCCGGGTTTTTATAAGTCCCGCCCGAAAAGTTGAGCATATTGTCTTTTGACAGTTCAAAAAGTTTTTTTATGGAATCTGCAAGGATGTCTGCGTCAAGCGGCGTTTCGCGCTCTTTCACGATACTGCAAAACCTGCATTTTTCGTTTTCCCTGTCATAACAGCAATTACTGTTCGGCCAGATCGTAACGCAACCCTTGGAGTGAAGCCTTGCAAAGTCGTCCACGACCGTGCCGGTGTGTGGGAGCGCGCCGAAAAACGAAACGGGGAAACTGTTTTTTCCGTCCGTTATAAAAAAATTGCCGTCCTTTTCGTCCAGAAGATAGGGCGATTCGTGCGCGAAGTCGTCGGCGATACTGACGTTGCAATTCGTTTCCGAAAACCTTACGTTCAGGCTGTGCATTATTCCTTTTGTGAAAAAGTCGGGAAATTCCTTATATAATATGGCTTTTGCGTTGTCGCTTGCGCGCATACCTTTGGTCAGGAGTTCCGCCTTATAAAAAATTTGGTCGTTTATATTCATAGGTACCTCAATCGTATTTTATAATATCTTTTCTTTTTTCGCAACCGCAGCGGAAAAATCGTAATCCGAAAATCGAAAAAAATTCAAAAAACCCCCTTTATACGGCGGAATTTAGGTAATTTTAGGGTTTAAAAAATAAAATTAAGAAAAACAGTTCATTTTGATAGGCAAATTATCAACAAGTTTTTATGAAAAGGAGGAATTATGGGAGCGAAAGAAAGAAACAAAAATTACGTGCTTGAAAAGGCAAAAGAAGTTTTTTTGGAACGCGGGATCACGGGCGTTTCGATGGCGGACATTGCAAAAGAAGCCGATTTCGGCGTGGCGTCGGTGTATCGCTACTTCGGAAACAGGAAGGCGTTGATTATGGAATGCGCCGTGTCCATATGGCAGGACAAACGCGATAAATTGCGCGTCGTTTATGAAAAAAATCTGTCGGAAAGCGGATATGACCAGATCGTCGTGCTTACAAAATATTTTTCGTGGCTTGTCGTGAACGAAAAGTCGTTTTCAAAGTTTTTGCTGTCGCTCGATTCTTTTCTGATGACGGAAGACGCGACGCGGGAAGAGAGAAAGGAATACGACGCAATCCTGCTTGAAATTTACAAAATGTTTGAGAGCGCGTATAAGACGGGACTTTCCGATAATACGGTCAGGGATATCGGCAGTTTTCAGGACTTTTATTTTGCGGCGACGCAGTCGCTTATCAGCTTGTCTCAAAGGCTCACGATGCGCGGCAACGTCGGCTTTGACGACGTATCGTTGCACGATAAGGTGAAACTTCTCGTGAGTATGTTCACAATGTTTTTATCAAACGAAAAATAACTTTGCCGTCAAATATTTGACGATAAAACGCAAAAACCGCCAAAACGGCGGTTTTTTGTATAAAGAGAAAAATTTTTCGGCGTTACAGCCCGATGAAAATCGACGAATTTCTGAGGCTCACGTCTTTGATTTTATCGTTGATACTTAACGCGTGTTTGTCAAGATTTTGCCCGTCTTCGTCGGATATTTTTTGTGCGCGGAACTCGGCAATGATTTTGCCCGAAACGTCAGCAATAATTTCGTTTTTGAGTTTTGCCTCGCTTGTCGAATTTCCGCATTCGGTAAGGAACGACAATGCCGTTTCGACATCGGACAGAATGGTTAGTTCCCGCATGCCGCGGTATGCCCATTTGTAAAAAGGCTCGTAAACGTTGTTCAGCAAATACACGCACGAAATCGCGCTTTTTACAAATTCGAAAATCGCAAGTTGCGCCGCGCCCGTCTCTCTCCTTGCGATAAGGCGGGGGTAGTTGTATTGTCCGGATTGGCTCATAGAAAGCGCGTGCGCCGCGATTTTTTTCAGACGGACGTCCTCGGGGAAGCCTTTTTGCAAAACTTCGCGAATCCTTGAAAACTCGGCGCAGTTATTTATAAACATCTTGCCCGATACGGCGGTGCGTAGGGCGTATGGCGGGATTTTCAGCCAGTCGAAAGTTATTTTTGGCGCGGAACTTCTGCCGATAATACTTTCGTAAAAGTCTTTGCACGAAAAAACGCCGTGACGACTGCCGCCCGCGGGCGAAAATTTCAGACGGGAAAACCCCAAAAATTCGTCGGGAAGTTTGTTGTACGCGCGGGTTAAGTCGAACCCGTATTTTTCGTAATCCGCGTCGCTTAAAAAAATGCAGAATCCCGGCTCGAAGTCGTGATCTTTTGAAACGTCGTCGTCGAAAAACAGACACTCGCTGCCTTGACCGACAAGCCCTGCGGACAACGTCGGCAAAAGAAAAGCGAAGTCTTTTTCAAGCATCGGCATTCCGAATTTTTCAAAATATTTTTCCGACAACTCAACGCCTTTCATAAATACTCCTTGCTCGCGCCGAAAGGTCTTGTGCGTCGATAAACCTACCGGCGTCGGAAAAGGCGGACGCGCATTTTTCGCACACAAAGGCGTAATATCCGTCGCGCGTTACGCCTTCGTCATTTAAGCACGACAGGGCGTTGTCAAGAGCCTTGTCGACGTTTTCGTCGTCAAAGGGATCTTTTCTCAGAAAAGTTGTCGAAAGGTTTGTGTACGTCACCGCTTCGTCCAACTTGTTCCCGCTCTTTTTCGCAATTTCAAGTGCCTTTTCAAAATACGATATTGCGGTGTCGTAATCGCCCAAATCGGCATATGACAGTGCGGAATTGTTGTATAAACCGCCGAATAGCGCATTATACGCGTCAAGGTTTTTTGAAAAAACCTTGTATACTTCGTCGTAAATTTTCAGCGCGCCTTTCGCGTCGCCAAAGGCTTTTTTGTTGGTTGCGACGTTCAGTAAAAACGTTGCGCCGCTTGTCGTTTCCGCCATATCTGTCTCGTCAATCAGCCGCAAAATTTCGGCGCAATATTTCTCGCTTTCTTCCTTGTTTCCCGTTTTTCTGAAAACCCCGGTGAGTTCGCTCGTCACGACGAGTTCGCCCCGTTTATCGTTCAAGGCTTTTGCTTCGTCAAGCCAGTATCTCAAAAGTTTTTCAGCGGACGCAAGATCGTTTCGTGACAAAAATTCGTCTTCCTTTTCGATAATGCGTTCGACGGGAATCATCCCGTGAGTTTCGGTTTCGGGATAATAAAACTCTTTGCCGCCGCACGTCGCGCAGGCAGGCTCTTTATAATCGAATTCGTCGATACCCATAGTTTCTCCTTTTGGCGCGACGGCGTGATTGTCGCGCGTTTGACCTGATTCAAGAATAACACAAAATTCACGCCTTGACAACGGACGGCGCAAAGGTTATATTATTATTGATATTTATAAATAACATAAGGCGGTATGTTGAAAAAATGATAAGAAGAATCGAGTCGGCGGACAGGGCGGATTATATAAAGTTCGCAAAAGAGTTTTATACGTCGGAGGCCGTCACGCACGACGTTCCCGAAGAATACCTGACGCTGACCTTTGAAACGCTTGTCGAAGGCAACCCGTTTTCGGACGGCTATATGATTGAAAGCGACGGCGAAAACGTCGGATATGCTCTCGTTGCGAAAACGTTTTCGCAGGAAGCGGGCGGCATGGTTGCATGGTTTGAAGAATTGTATCTTTCGGAAAAGGCGCGCGGAAAAGGACTCGGCACGCTTGCTTTAATGTACCTTGAAGGCAAGTACGTTTCGGAAGGGTACAAGAGAATAAGGCTTGAATACACGGCGGAAAACGAGCGCGCGGCGAAACTTTATCGACATCTCGGGTTCAAAACGCTTGATTATCTGCAAATGCTGAAAGATTTCAAATAAAAAAAGAAAAGGGAAAAAGGAAAAAATGGGAAAAATTATCGTAATCGGCGCGGGACAAGGCGGACTTGTCGCGGCAAAGCATCTTAAAAAGTTCGGGCACGACGTGGTTGTGTATGAGGCGGAAAGCCGCGAAAACGCGGCGCATCCCTGGCGCGACGATATAAGGCGCGCCGTTTTCGAAGAAGCGGGCTTAACGCCGATTCCCGTTTCCGACTGCGTCCAGAAAAACAAATGGAAATTCGTGTCGCCCGACGAAAAGTCGACGCTCAGAGTGCCGATGACGCCGCCGCTTGAAGAAATCGCAATCGACAGACGATATCTTCTTGAATACCTTCTGAAAGAATGCGAAGGCGTCGAAGTGCATTTTAACAGCCCTGTCGAAAACCTTATCACGGACGGCGATAAAGTCGCGGGAGTCAGGGTAAACGGCAAAGACGTCCGCGCGGATATGGTCATCGACGCGTCTGGTTACAACTCGAAATTCCGCCGGGAAGTCCCGAAAAAGTTCGGTATTCCGGAGCCGGAATCCGACGACAAATTTTGTGCATTTCGGGGATATTATCGCGCAGATCTCAACAAAAATCTGCCGAATCCGCCGTGCACGCTTTACATAAAACACCTTGGCGGTGTCGGCATCAGCTGGTGCAATCTGTCGCAGGACAACGTTGCGGACGTGCTTGTCGGGCGCATCGGTAGCCTTTCCGACGAAGAACTCGAAAGGGCGAAAACAAGCCTTCTTAAAAATCACGATTTCAACACCGGGGAGCCGATCGTGGAGCGGCGCGTTGATATTTCGTTGCGTTATCCCTCGGGCGTACTTGTCGCAGACGGGTACGCAATCGTCGGCGACAGCGCGTATATGACGATGCCCATGATGGGCAGCGGTATCGAAAGCGCGATGAAAGCGGGCAGAATGCTTGCCGAAACAATCGGGACGGACTGCGACTTTTCGGCAAAGAGTCTGTATCCGTATCAACTCAAATTTTATAAGCAGTTCGGTTTTTTGTATGTTTTCGTGGACGTCCTGAAACGCTGGGCGCTCAACCTGCCCGATAAAGACGTTAATTGGGCGTTTTCAAGCGGGCTTGTCACCGACGACGATATGGCGCTTCTCAGCACCGATGAAAACGCAAAAGGCTTGTCTTTTTTGACAATCCTTAAAAAAATCGGAATCCTTTTCAAAAACTTTTTGCTTGTCTGCCGTGCAGTGAAATACGCGGCGCGCGGGCTTAACGCGATGGCGGTCGCAAAACGTATCCCCAAAAACTACGACGCGGACAAGGTCAGAAAGTGGTCGGAAAAACTCGACAAAAAGGTCAGAGGAAAGAAAAAGAGATAAATCCGCCGTGAAAACGAAAGAAACAACAATCAAAATATTGTTCTCGGCAATCGTGTGTGCGCTGATATCGGCGACGATATTTTCAATGAAACCGCCGCGCGCCGTTTCGTACGCCGAAACGGGAAATTGCCCGCACGAATACGACGACGATTGCGACGACGAATGCAATCTTTGCGGCGAAAAGCGCACGCCGATGCATTATTTCGGCGAATGGACTGTCGTAAAAGAAGCCACTAACGATGAAGAAGGGCTGAAAGAGCGAACGTGCGTCAGGTGCCACATAAAACAGCAGGTTGTTTTACAAAAGACCGCCGTCCCCGAACCGCAAAAAGAAAAAATCCTTTCAAAATCGGATATCGCGGGGATTGTCGTAGGAAGCGTTGCGGCAGGGGGACTCGTCGCATTTATCGGGGCGACGCTGATAAAAAAGAAACGCAAAAAATAAGGCGCGCGAAAGTGCGTTTTTATTTTTAATAAAATGTTGAAAATCGTCGCCCGAAACGGTTGACAATATAATGGTTTAAGATTATATTTTTGTCGCTATGGAAAACGAAAACGAACCACTTGTCGTGCCGCCCGAAAGCGAACGGGAAAAAACCGAAGAAGGGCAAACGACAAGCGAAGAAAACGAAATAGTAAGCGTCGAAAACGCAGAAACGTCAGGCATCGCCGCAAAGATTTCCGCGACCGACAACGCGGAGGATTTGCCGAAAAAGAAAGGTCAGCGCGATATGACGGAAGGCGTCATCTGGAAACAAATTCTTGCGTTTGCGCTGCCGATACTTTTGTCCAACGTCATACAGCGGTTGTATAACGCGGTCGACTCTATCGTCGTAGGGCGGTTTGTCGGGCACGAAGCGCTTGCGGCGGTCGGCAGCAACAACAGTATAATCAACGTTTTCGTGTCGCTGTTTTTGGGAATATCCGTGGGCGCGGGCGTTGTCGTCGCGCAATACTACGGCGCAAAGGACGATGAAAAACTCAAAAAATCCGTGCAGACCTGTGCGTTTCTGGCGATTGTTTCGGGCATAGTGCTGACAATCGGCGGATACTTCCTTGCGGAGCCCATATTAAAGCTCGTTCACACCCCCGAAAACGTAATGGCGCTGAGTTGCGAATATTTGCAGATTTATTTCTTGGGCGTTCTCGGCACGCTCGTATACAATATGGGGTCAGGCGTGATACTCGCGGTCGGCGACAGCAAGCGGCCGTTTTTGTACTTGCTGTTCGCGTGCTGCTTGAATATCGCGCTGGACGTAGTGTTCGTAAAGACGCTCGGCATGGGCGTTGCGGGCGCGGCGTGGGCGACTCTTATTTCGCAATACGTATCGGCGATTCTGGTCACATTAAGGCTTCTTCTTACAAAACAGAACTATAAACTGTCGTTTCGGCATTTTAAGATTGACAAGCCGATTCTCAAAAACATATTCAAAGTCGGTCTTCCCGCGGGGTTGCAGTCAAGCATGTACAGCGTAGGGAACCTGCTTATCCAGTCAAGTCTGAACACCTTCGGCTCGGTCGTTATGGCGGGCTGGGTTGCCGCGATGAAAGTGGACGATTTCACCTATGCCCCCATTTGTTCTTACGGCATGGCGATGAACAGTTTCGTCGGACAAAACGCCGGCGCAAAGCGCATGGACCGCGTGAAGAAAGGCTTTTACACCGCGCTTATTATGAGCGTCGTTACGGCGGTCGTAATCATTGTACCCGTGCTGATTTTAAGGGGCGACGTCGTTCGCATATTTAATAAGGAAGCGGACGTCGTGAGCGTAGGCTCGGACATCATTCTGCACATCTGCCCGTTTTACGTGATTTTCGGCATGTGCGAAGTTTTCTCGGGCACGCTGAAAGGGCTTTCAAAGTCGCTGACGGCGTTTATAATAACGTTTGTCGGTATACTCTTGACAAGGATAATCTGGCTTTACACGGCGGTGCTTATGACGCACAGTCTCACGGTATTGTTTATGATTTACCCGATAAGTTGGGTTGTGACCGCCGCGATATACTTCATATACCTTGCCGTCAAAAAATGGGACGGAATGCTCGATATGACCGCGGAAGAGAGGTTTATAGAAAAACTCAGACACATCGGCAAAAAGAAAACCGCGTGAAAACGCAAAAAGAAATATCGTTTGTTTTATAAAACATATAATATAACAAATACATAGACGGCGAAAAAACTAAAAATCGTAAAAACTTTTTGAAAACCCCTTGACAAACGTATAAAGGGGTTTTATAATTACAAACAGTTGAACAGTTATTCAAATGTTTGACAAAAGGAAAAAGAAAAATGAAAGAAACAAAAACCGAAAAAAACGAATTTTGCGAAGAAGTGCACGCGCACGACGAAACGGTGCAGAAGGTCAAAGCAAGCCTTTCCGACGCCGATTTATTGTTTGACGTTGCGGAACTTTTCAAAATCTTCGGCGACAGCACCCGCGTCAATATCCTTGCGACGCTTTCAAAAAACGAACTGTGCGTATGCGACGTCGCGGCGGTACTTAATATGACGGTCAGCGCGGTATCGCATCAACTCAGGATTCTTCGCCACAACAAACTTGTGAAGGCGAGAAGAAGCGGCAAAGAAGTGTTTTATTCGCTTGCGGACAACCACGTCGTGAAGATTCTGGAACTTGCAATCGACCACGTAAAAGAGTAAAAAATCAAAGAGGTAACAAATATGAAAAAGACGGTAATCATTAAAGACATCGACTGTGCAAACTGCGCCGCAAAAATCGAACGAGACGTGCAAAAAATCAACGGCGTTAAAAGCGCAAGCCTGAATTTCTTCGGACAGCGTCTGCAATTCGAATGTGACGAAGAAGATTACGAAAGAATCGTAAAAGAAATTGTGCATTGTGCAAAGAAAGTCGAACCTGATTGCGTAATCTTGGGTTTATAATACAAAAATGAAAGATAAAGATAAGAAAAAGTTAACAAAAAACCAAATAAGGCTCATACGTTTTTGCGTGTGCCTTGCTGCGTTTATCGTGCTTTACGCCGTCGGAAAGACCGTCGGTATGCCGTGGTACGTGGGACTTGCGACGTATCTTGTCGTGTACTTCGCGATAGGCTACGACGTGCTGTACCGCGCCGCGAGAAACATCGTGCACGGACAGGTTTTCGACGAAAACTTTTTAATGTGCGTGGCGACGGTCGGCGCGTTTGCAATCGGCGAATATCCCGAAGCCGCGGCGGTCATGCTTTTTTATCAGCTTGGCGAACTGTTTCAGGATTACGCCGTCGGAAAGAGTCGGAAATCCATTGCGTCTCTTATGGATATCCGCCCCGATAAGGCTGTAATATTTAAGGACGGACAGGAAACCGAAGTCGCGCCCGAAGAAGTTAAAATCGGCGACGTTATCGTTGTGAAAGCCGGCGAAAAAATCCCCGTCGACGGCGTGGTGATAAAGGGCGAAGGAAGTCTCGATACGTCCGCGCTCACCGGCGAAAGCATGCCGCAAACCGTGTCTGAAAACAGCATCGTTTTAAGTGGCTCCATCAACCTTTCCAGCGTTTTGTATATCCGCGCCGAGAAAGAGTTTTACGACAGCACCGTCGCAAAAATTCTCGACATGGTGGAAAACGCTTCCGCAAAGAAAGCGAAAGCCGAAAACTTTATCACAAGATTTGCAAGATATTACACCCCCGCGGTCGTTATCACGGCGGTTGTACTTGCGATTCTGCCCCCGCTCGTCATCGATATGAGAAGCGGTGCGGTCTGGATCTCGTGGCTCAATCGCGCGCTTACGTTCCTTGTCATCAGTTGTCCGTGCGCGCTTGTCATCAGTGTTCCGATGTCGTTTTTCGGCGGTATCGGCTGCGCGTCCAGAAAGGGTATACTTTTCAAGGGAACGAGTTATCTGGAACTTATCGACAAGGCAAATATATTCGTGTTTGACAAAACCGGCACGTTGACGAAAGGTACTTTCGACGTCAAAAAGGTTATCCCCGCGGAAAACCGCGACGAAATCCTGCGCGTTGCGTGCATCGCCGAAAGCGGCAGCCTGCACCCCATCGCAAAAAGCATTTACAAAGCGTACGGAAAGTCCGTCGACAGTTCCGAATATCAAATCACGGAACGCTCGGGACGCGGTATGGAAGCGACGGGACCCGAAGGGCGCATACTTTGCGGCAGCGGCAGATTGCTTGTCGAAAACGGCGTTGCGATTATCCCCGTCGAAGAAGTCGGAAGCGTGGTGTACGTCGCAAAAGACGGTCAATATCTCGGCGCGATTCTGATTGCGGATACCGTCCGCGATGACGCGAAAGAAGTCATAAAAGAACTGAAAGCGCAGGGCGCAAAAACCGTCATGCTTACGGGCGATAACGAAAAATACGCCCGTGCGGTCGCCGAAGAAGTCGGCATCGACGATTTCAAATTCGGTCTTCTTCCCGCGGACAAAGTCGTCGAAATGGAAGCAATCATGGAAAATAAGGGCAAAAAAGACAAGGTTGTGTACGTCGGCGACGGCGTCAACGACGCCCCCGTTCTTATGCGCGCAGACGTCGGCGTTTCGATGGGCGGCGTAGGCAGCGACAGCGCGGTCGAAGCGTCGGATATGGTGCTTATGCACGACAACCTTACAGGGCTTGTTTCGGCGCGGAAAATCAGCAAAAAAACCCTTAAACTCGCATACGAAAACATCGTGTTCATATTGCTTGTCAAAGCCGTCGTGCTTATTCTCGGCGCGCAGGGCTTGGCGAGTATGTGGCTTGCGGTGTTTGCGGACGTGGGTGTGGCGGTGTTGGCTACTCTCAATTCTATGCGCGCCCTTACTAGTAAAAAGTCATAATTTTGCGACCTTTTGAGTTTTTGGCAAAACCTTACTCGGTTACGTACGCCAAAGTACGCGCCCTCGTAAGAACTTGCCAAGAAACGTCAAAATCTCATCAAAATTCTGACTTTTTAGGGAATGAAATAATATACAAATTTTCGCCGTTTTAGGGAGAGTGAAGATTCTGAATTTTATGAGAAGTTTATTTTTTAACTAAATCTTAACTTCGGATTAAAGTAATCTTTAACTTGCGCGGTTATGATTAAGCCATAAAGTTTCATAACATAATTTTCTCCCATTATTGAGAAGGGGCGTCCAAAGCGGGCGCTCTTTTTCTTTTGACGCACGCGGGCAATAAAGTTGCCTTTTTCGTAATTGCATATTATAATAGACAGATATAAGAGGATTCGAAATCGACCGTATGTTTTTATTGCTTGCGTTAATTTATCTTATTTTCATATCGCTGGGGCTTCCCGATTCGCTTTTCGGCGCGGCGTGGCCGGTCATGCACGTTGACTTCAACGTGAACGAAAGTTTCGCAAGCATATATATGATAATCACCGCGGTCGGCTCGGGCGGCGTAAGTTTTATTGCGGGGCCGCTGATCAGAAAATTCGGTACGGGTAAAGTAACGGTGGTGTCGATTTTGCTTACCGCCGTCGGCATGCTTGTCATCGGTTTTTCGGTGCATATCGCGATGGCAATCTGCGGCTCCATACTTATGGGGCTTGGCGCGGGCGCAATCGACACGGGGCTCAACAACTACGTTTCGACGCATTATAAGGCGCGGCATATGAACTGGTTGCACGCGTTCTGGGGCGTGGGAGTTACGTTAAGTCCGATAATTATGGGCGCGTTTCTGGATATGAACAACAACTGGCGCGGCGGATACAGATGCGTGTCGTGCATACAGTTCGCGATATTCGCGGCCTCGCTTTTTTCGTTGCCGCTTTTTAAGAAGTACGAACACTCCGTGACGGTTGAAACGCTTGTCGGGGCGGCGCCCGACGAAAGCGAAGAAGAAAACGAAAATACGACGAAAGAACAGGCGGAAGAAGACGGCGAAAAGCCGAAAAAGAAGAAGCCTGCAATTTTTGAAATATTGAAAATCAAGGGCGTGGCGTGGGCGGTTTTGTCGCTTGGCATGTACACTTCGATGGAATTTCTGATCGGCACGTGGGGCGCAAGTTACGCCGTCAACACAAAGGGCGTATCGCCCGCAGACGCCGCTCGCTGGGTGTCGCTGTATTTCGGCGGAATTATGGCAGGAAGGGTAATCAGCGGGTTTATCTCTTATAAATTTGACGATAAAGTCCTTATTCGGTTGGGAATTGTCGTCATGACAATCGGAATGATCGTGTTTGCGTTGCCCATCGGGAAATACTCGCTTGTGGGGCTTCTGCTCATCGGCACGGGCTTTGGCCCGGTGTTCCCGTCGACGATACACGCAGTACCGTTCAGGTTCGGCACGAAGTATTCCGCGGACATTACGGGAATACAGATGGGCGGCTCTTACGCAATCGGCTGGGCGGTGCAGCTCACATTCGGATTCGTCGCGCAAAAGGTCGGTTTTTTGTTCATGCCGTACTTACTGCTTGCGTTTGCGGCGGCGCTGCTTATCGTAAGCGAAATCACGAACAAAGTCACCGCAAAACACAAAGTCGCGGCGGAGCAAATATCGTAAAAAATGAAACAGCGCGTTAAGAAATCGTTGATAATCGTTGCAATCGGCGTGGTGGTAAACGTCGCGCTTGCGCTCATCAAAATGTACGTCGGTCTTTCAAGCAACAGTCTTTGCATAATGCTTGACGCGATCAACAACTTTTTTGACATTTTGACGGCGATAGTGGCAGGGGTAGCGTTTTGCACGCTTCTTATCCCGCGCAGCGAAAAGGCGCCGTACGGCTACGGCAGGACGGAGTATCTTGCGGGGTTTATCGTCGCGGCGACTTCGGTCGTGGTCGGCGGGCTGTTTCTGATAAGGTCGCTTAACCGCATGGCGATGCCCGAGCCGGTATGGTTCGGTGTAAAAAGTTGCATATTGATATCGGTGACCGTGCCGGTAAAACTCGGACTGGGGCTTACCTACTATTTTGCCGACAAGAAGATGAAGTCGCCTGCGCTCAAAGCCTTGGCGATTGACAGTTTTATGGACGTCGGCATAACGGTGACTTCGGTGGTGTCGTTTGCGGTGTCTGCTCGCATCGACTACGCTGCGGACGCGATTGTCGGCATCGTCATAAGCATTGCGGTTATCGTATTTGCGATGAAGGCAGTCAGGGACAACATAAAGGCGGTTGTGTCGGGTGACGGCGCAAACGACGAGAAAGAAGCGATATACAAAGAGTGCGAAAAGGTCGGCGTGACCGTTGTGAAAACCGAACTTCACGATTACGGTTACGGCGCAAAAATCGGCGTCGTTATCGTGAAAAACGGCGACGAAAACGTATTTTCCGACATTTCCCGAAAAGTTCGCGAAAAAACAGGCGCGGAAATTAAATTTATCATTGAAACAAACGGCGAAAACGCCGAAGAACAAAACAACTGAGGTGAAGATATGAGTAAGAAAGAAATCGCCGAAAACAGAATAACTTTCGACGTGGAAACAACCGAGTTCGGCACGCCCGAACGCAAAAGAAATAGGAGAAAAGATCTCACTCCCGAGGAAAGAAAAAAGCGCACGAAAAAAGCGCTGATTATCACGGCAAGCGTCGTGCTTGTCCTTGCGATATTCTTTGGCGGTTGCGCGATAAGTTCGGCTGTTGGCACGAAGTCGCTTATCAAGCAAGGGCAGAGTTTTGACAAAGTCGAATATACCGATGAGCACAAGCAGATTGTGCCTACTTTCGACAAGGAACTCGGCTATTACGTGTTTGAAAATAAGGACGGGCGCGAGTTCAAGGTGTTGCAATTTACCGACGTCCATATCGGCGGCGGCGCTTTTTCGCACAAAAAGGACGCGTGGGCAATGAACGCTGTCGCGACGATGATAAGGAAAGAACAACCCGACTTTGTCGTGGTCACGGGCGATATCGCGTATCCCGTACCTTTCCAGTCGGGCACGTTCAACAACAAAAACGCCACGATGATTTTCGCGGAAATGATGGAAGCCCTCGGCGTGTACTGGACGTTTGCGTTCGGCAACCACGACACCGAATATTACAGCCGTTATTCGCGCGTGGATATCTGCAACTATTATAAGGAAAGAAATTTCAAGTACTGCTTGTTCGACGCGGGCGTTTGCGACGAAAAGGACTATATCGGCGACGACGCAATGGGCTTCGGCAATAATATGTTCGTGGTCAAAAATTCGGACGGCAGCATCAATCAGGCGCTCGTAACGTTCGACAGCCACAGCTACATCGACGGCGACTACTTCGGCGCGGCGTGGAAATACGACAATATCCATCAGTGCCAGGTCGATTGGTATGTGAGCGAAATCCAAAAACTTAAAGCGGCAAACAAAAATAAACCCGTCAACAACCTTGTGTTCTTCCACATTCCGCTGCGCGAATACCGCGACGCCTGGGCGAACGTAATCGACAAAATCGGCGATGACGAAAAACCGAAAGCCGGCGATAAATTTGTATCCGACCGCGGCACGACCGAGTTTATCTACGGCACGATGGGCGAAAAGAATAAAACCAAAAACGGTCAGCGCACCTACGGCGTCTTCTGCGGAATGCGTACGGACGAACTGTTTGAGGCAGGGCTTGAAAACGGTATGCAGGGCGTATTCTGCGGTCACGACCACTACAACAACTTCTCCGTAAACTACACGCCGAAGGGCGCAGAACGCTCCATTCGCCTGACGTACGGCATGTCCATCGACTACCTCGCCTACGTCAGCGTCAGGGATCACGCACAACGCGGCTGCACGCAAATCTTGCTGAAAGCCGATAACTCCTTTGAATGCGCACCCAAAAACTACTATTCGGACTACAACGTGACGCCCGAAAAACCCGAAAGGAAGAAGTAACGTTTCCGCAATTCCAGACTACAAAAAGGCTTGCCACGCGGCAAGCCTTTTTCATTGCGTTGTTCGGCGTGCCGATGTCATAAAACCGTTTGTTTTTGTCTGGCATACAACAAAAACAGAAAATTTTTCATAAGCCCGTTGACAAACGGAAAGGGTGCCGATTTATAATTTATAATATACGCGCGAAGATTTTCGTCCGGGGGCGATATTTTAACAAACGAAAAAACGATCGTGGATTGTTTGATAACAAGTCGCGTGTTTTCGCGACATCGTTTCGGGAAAGGCAAGGGGGTATTATGCACAAAGAAAGCAAACTCGCAAAAAACAAGGCGTTCGGAATCTTTCTGATGATTCTCGGAGTGTTCGGTTTTTTGATTATCATACACAGGCTGTGTTGCTACAAGTTCGAATATGACGAAAAATTCAGCCCTGTCGATTACGGAAAATTTAATATCCTGTCTTTCTTCACAATTCAATCCAACGTGTTCGTATACGTGTACCTTATTTGCGCGGGGCTTGCGTCTCTCGGCGTTAAGGGGGCAAAGAAGGTTGCGTACAATCCGCTTGTCGGCGCAATGGCAACGACGTATATCCTTGTTACCGGGCTCGTATACACCGCGGGCATTCCCATGGGATTTACTCCGCCGTTCAAGTGGGGCGATTCCTATCACGCGATGAGCAGTTTCATTCAGGTGTATTTCCATATGATTATCCCGCCGATTATGCTGATATTGTGGTTTTTCCCGTTCACGGACAGGCGCACGAATCATAAGACGGTTTGGGCGTTTGCGATATATCCGTTTGTGTATTCGCTCTTTTCCATAATCCGGGGCGCGGTGGGGAAAATGCACTTTTATCCTTATCCGTTTTATCGTCCCGAATTTATATGGTCGATATTCTCAAAAGGCGACGTCAATTATCCGCTTGCGTATTTTCTGATGTTCATCGTGCTTATGGCGGGAATGTTGCTGTTTGTCGGCATAGGAAGGCTTATGATGTTCATAAACGATAAAATGATAAGTAACCGTGGCGACGAGTGCACGGTGAGCGAACAAAGCGACGCGGACGCCGGTTAAGTATTCCGGTATTCGGTTGTTGACTTTGGGGCGAAATGGTGATATTATATCGTTGCAAAAAAGGAGAGAATATGAAAGCGGCAATTATAGGACTGGGCGTTATCGGAAAGGTTCATTACGACGTTTTGAAAAGGCAGGGTGAAGACATAGTTGCACTTTGCGACATAGATGCGGCGAAGTTGAACGGCTACGACAACGTCAAAAAATATTTCGACTACAAGAAGATGCTGGATGAAGAGAAAATCGACGTCGTGCATATTTGCACGCCGCACTATCTGCACGCCGATATGACGATATACGCGCTTGAAAGAAACGTGAACGTTTTATGCGAAAAACCGCTGTGTATAAGGAAAGAAGACGTCGCGCGGATTATCGACGCGGAAAATAAGTCCGAGGCGATGCTCGGCGTATGCCTGCAAAACAGATATAATAAATCCAGTCAATTTGTCAAAAGGTATTTTCAAGACAAAAAAATCGATTTCGCTTTCGGCAACGTGTTGTGGCATCGCGATAAGGCGTATTATGCGTCGGGAGAATGGCGGGGTAAGAAAGAAACCGAAGGAGGCGGAGTGCTTATCAATCAGGCAATACATACGCTTGATCTGATGCAATGGATTTGCGGTGAGCCGACGAGCGTTTGTGCCAACACGTACAATTATTCGCTTAAAGACGTCATCGAGGTGGAAGACACCGCCGTCGCGCTGTTCAAAGGCGACACGGATTTTGAGTTTTTTGCCACTAATACCGCAAAAACAGATTTACCGGTCGAAATACGTTTCATTGCAGGCGGCGATATCGTTACGCTTTATCCCGATAAGGTGCTTATCAACGGCGACGTCGCCGATATCGAAAATGAAATCGAATGGAACGGGAAACGCTCCTACGGCAACGGACACGAGAAACTTATCGGTCATTTTTACGATTGCGTCGCGAAAAAAGAAAAATTTCCGATTGACGGCAGCGAAGCGGCAAAAAGCGCGAAGGAAGTCCTTTCCGCGTATGAAAGCGACGGAAAATTCGTTGAAATATAAAAGAAAAATCGTTATTCAGGAAAACCGTAAAAACAGCCCGAGCGGGCTGTTTTTTATTGCAAATTTTGGCAATTAAAGTTGTAAACTTATCGATGCATAAAATTGCTTCGGCGTTATGCCGAACTCGTTTTTGAACGCGCGGAAAAAGTGTGTATAATCCGAGAAACCGCATTTTGCAAACACTTCGGTTATCGGGAAGCCTTCTTCGATAAATTGTTTTGACAAGACCAGCCGTTTTTTAAGGATATATCGGTGGGGGGAAGTGTTGGTGTATTCCTTGAAAATGTGCGCGAAGTAGTATTTGTCCACGAACAACGCAGACGCGATTGCGTCAAGGGAAAGATCTTGCGAGATATGTTCGGAAATATAATCAATGGCTTTTGTCACGCAGGGATTTGCTTTTCCCAATATGGTGAAATCGTCGCGGTTTTGCAAGAAATACTGTCCCAGCAACACAAGCAAAGTCTTTATGCGCTCCTCGTTTTCGATGTCCGCGCCGAAGTCGCCGGTTTGTGAAACGGAAAAACCGTCCAGAATATGGCGGATTTTGTCCGAAACCGCACTGTTGCGGATAAGAAAAGCGTTGTGTTCGTGCGCCTGCAAAAAACAGGTGTTCAGGTCGGTTTTTGCGGTTGAGATGCGTTTCAAATATCGTTGATTAAGCCACACAACAAACCTTTCGTACGTCATGGCGGAGTCTTTGATGTCAAGCTGATGAAGCTTGTTGGGAGGAATCAACAGCACGTCGCCCGGGCGCAGGGAATACTTGCAATCTTCCACGATGTACGACGCAGAACCCTGCAAAAAGAAATAGATTTCCGAAAAATCGTGAGAATGCATTTCCACCGTTTTGAAATCCTTGTCTTTTTTGTGATGCACCTCGTAAGTCGAGTTGCTCATTTGTTGATTTTCGTATTTTGTTCCGCTCATATCTTTACAATACTCCAAAACCGCAAGATATGCAAGTAAAAAAGCAAAAAATAAAATTTACTATGCAAAAGTTGTGTGATAAAATAATTTTAATAAGGAGAAATGAAAATGGGATTTTTTGATGAAAATCTTTTGCTGACCGGCGATACCGCACGCGGAATTTACAAAAGCATTGCGGATTTGCCGATTATCGACTATCACTGTCATCTCAACGAAGCGGATATTAAAAACGACAAGAAGTTTTCCGACATAGGGGAACTGTGGCTTTCGGGCGACCATTACAAGTGGCGCGCGATGCGTCTTTCAGGCATTGACGAAAGTTATATCACGGGCGACCGCTCTTACGAAGAAAAGTTTTTGAAATACGCAAAGATTATGCCAAAACTTTTCGGCAATCCGCTTTATTACTGGACGCATATGGAGCTTAAACAAATTTTCGGCATTTCGGAGCCTTTGAACGAAGACAGCGCAAGTCGTATTTACGAAAAAGCAAACGAAATTCTGCAAGGGCTCAGCGTGCAAAAACTGCTTGAAAAATTCAGGGTGGAGTATATCGCAACCACCGACGATCCGTTTTCCGATTTATCTTGCCACGGCGATATAAACGGGGTGAAGGTGCGCCCGACGTTCCGTCCCGACAGATGTTTTTCGGAAGGCGTCGATAAGGTGCAACTTGAAAAGAGATTGGATTATTTCGTTTCCAAAGGCTGCAAAATCGCAGACCACGGATTCGATGATTTTTCCGACACGCAAAATATCGAATGGCTGATTGAAAAATGCTTTGAAAAGGGAGTCGTTTTGCAGCTGCATTTCGGCACTTTCCGAAACGTCAATACCGCGGCGTTTAACAAAATCGGGAAAGACAGCGGGTTTGACGTTTTCAGGGCAAGCGTTGACACCGACGCGCTTGCACGACTTCTTGACAAGATGTACACAAAACTTGGGGGTTTGCCAAAAATCATACTTTATCCGCTCAATGACGAATGTTTAAGGGCCGTTTGTGCGATTTCTGGCGCATTTCCCAACGTTATTGTCGGTGCGGCGTGGTGGTTTAACGACACCGTGTCGGGCATAAAAAGACAACTTGAAACCGTGTCGGAATATGCGGTTCTCGGCACGAATCTCGGCATGCTTACCGACAGCAGATCGTTCAGTTCGTACGTGCGGTTTGATTTTTACCGAAGGATACTTTCATCGTTTATCGCAGATAAGGTCGACCATGGCGAGTATGACGAAAAGACCGCGCTCGCGCTTGCAAAAGATATTGCATACAACAACGTAAAGGAGGTTTTGGGGCTGTGAAAATGACCTTCCGCTGGTATGGAGAAAACGATTGCATACCGCTGAATTACATAAAACAAATACAGGGAATGAGCGGGGTTGTGACCGCCGTTTACGACACGCCCGTCGGAGAAGTCTGGAAAGAAGAAAAACTTGAAAGGCTCAAAAATCTTGCAAACGACGCGGGGCTTGATATGGAAGTTATCGAGTCCGTCCCCGTGCACGAAGACATAAAACTCGGCAAACCTACGAGAGACAAGTATATCGAAGCGTACAAGCAAAATATCATCAACTGCGGAAAAGTCGGCGTCAGGTGCATTTGTTATAATTTTATGCCCGTGTTCGACTGGCTAAGGACAGACCTTTATTTCAAGCATAAAGACGGCTCGACGTCGCTTGCTTACGATCACGAAAAATTGCTTGCGCTCGATCCCAAAAACCTGCATTTGCCTGGCTGGGACGAAAGTTATTCATTGGTAGAACTCAATAAACTTCTGGATGAATACAAGGGAATCACGCACGAGAAACTGTTTGAAAACCTTGTGTATTTTCTGAATGCGATTATGCCTGCCTGCGACGAAGCGGGCGTCGATATGGCGATACATCCCGACGATCCGCCGTGGGATATGTTCGGTTTGCCCAGAATTATTTGCAAAGAAGAAGACTACGATAAGTTGTTTAAGGCGGTACCGAATAAGCACAACGGAATAACGTTCTGCACGGGAAGCCTGGGTGCGGGCAGGTTCAACGATCTTCCGAAAATGGCGGCAAAATATGCAAACAGAATTTATTTCGCACATCTTCGTCAGCTGAGATACGACGGAGAAATAAATTTTTACGAAAACGGACATCAGACCGACTGCGGAAACGTCGACGTGTACGCGATAGTCAAGGCGCTTGTCGAAAACGGGTTTGACGGATACGTTCGTCCCGACCACGGCAGAAACGTGTGGGGCGAAGACGCAAAGCCCGGATACGGACTGTTTGACAGAGCGATGGGCGCGTGTTATCTCACGGGACTGTTCGAGGCGGTTGAAAAGGATATAAAAGGAGAGAAAAAATGAAAGTTCCTTTCAAAGTAGATTTAAGTGACAAAATTGTTGCAATAACGGGCGCGGGCGGCGTGATTTGCTCGGAATTTGCCCGTGCGCTTGCGGAGTGCGGCGCAAAAGTCGCGCTTCTGGACGTAAACTTCGACGCGGCGAAAAAAGTCGCGGACGAGATTGGCAAAAACGCGTTTGCCGTCAGGTGCAACTGCCTTGACAAAGACGAAATCCGAAAAGCCAAAGAAGAAGTTGTCAAAAAGTTCGGACAAGTCAACTTCCTTATCAACGGCGCAGGCGGAAATAATCCCAAAGCGACCACCGACAACGAAGTTATGACGGCGGATCTTGAAAGCGCGAAAGACTTTTTCGCCCTTGAAGAAAGCGGGCTTAAATTCGTGTTTGACCTTAATATTACGTCGGCGTTTCTGGTGACGCAGGTGTTTGCAAAAGACATGGTCAAAACAGGCGGAAACATCATCAATATTTCGTCGATGAATGCGTTCAGACCGCTCACCAAAATCCCTGCATACAGCGCGGCGAAAGCGGGCGTATCCAATTTTACCGAATGGCTTTCCGTGCATTTTGCGCCGTGTAATATTCGTTGCAACGCAATCGCGCCGGGATTTTTCGTGACAAATCAGAACAGGGCGCTTTTGTTCAATGCGGACGGCACGCCGACGGCAAGAACGGGCAAGATTCTGAACGCAACGCCGATGAAAAAATTCGGCGAAATAAGCGACCTTATCGGTTGTCTGTTGTGGCTTGCCGACGACAAAGCAAGCGGATTCGTAACAGGTGCGGTTATCCCCGTTGACGGCGGATTCTCGGCATACAGCGGAGTGTAATATGAAACAAGTAATTCCCGTTGTCGTCATAAACGACGAAAAAGAAACGATAGAAATTCTCTCGAAATTGAGAGAAGGCGGCATAAACTGTGCGGAAATCACCTTCCGTACGGCGTGCGCGAAAGAAGCAATCGCAATCGGCACGAAAGCCTTTGAAGATATGAATATCGGCGCGGGTACGGTTATCAACGCCGAGCAGGCAAAAAGCGCGGTACAGGCGGGCGCAAAGTTCATCGTGTCCCCGGGGTTTTCCGACGAAGTGGCTCGCTATTGTACAGACGAGAAGATTCCGTATTATCCGGGGTGTGTGACTCCCACCGAGATTATGCGCGCGCTCTCGTACGGGCTGAACGTCGTTAAGTTTTTCCCGGCGGGCGTATATGGCGGTCTGAAAGCGATGAAAGCATTGTCGGCGCCGTTCCCGCAGGTCAGATTTATACCGACGGGCGGTGTGGATTTGAGCAATTTGAAAGAATACCTTGATTTCGATAAGGTGTACGCCGTCGGCGGCTCTTTTATGATGAAAGGCGATATCGTAAAAAATTGTAAGGAGATTGTAAAGATATGCGAGTTGTGACGTTTGGAGAAATAATGCTTCGTCTGGCACCCGAAAACTATTTGCGGTTCGTACAGGCGGACAGGCTTGAAGCGACTTTCGGCGGTGCGGAAGCGAACGTTGCCGTGTCGCTTGCAAATTTCGGCGACGACGTTTCGTTTGTGAGCAAACTTCCGTCCCACGAGATAGGACAAAGCGCGATAAATTCCCTTCGCAAATTCGGCGTCGGCACGTCGTTTGTCGCAAGAGGCGGCGAGCGAGTCGGCATTTATTACTGCGAAAAGGGCGCGAGCCAACGCCCGAGCAAAGTCATATACGACAGGGCGGGCAGTGCAATCGCAACCGCAACCGACGACGACTTCGACTGGGACAAAATTTTCGACGGCGCAAAATGGTTCCACTTTACGGGAATCACGCCCGCGCTTTCCGACACGCTTGCAGGCATTGTCTTGAAGGCTGTCAGAATCGCAAAAGAAAAAGGAATAACCGTGTCGTGCGACCTGAATTTCCGTAAAAAACTTTGGAGCAAGGAAAAAGCGAAAGAAGTTATGAGCGAGATTTGCAAGTACGTCGACGTGTGTATAGCAAACGAAGAAGACGCAAAAGACGTGTTCGGAATCGAGGCGGAAAACACCGATATCGAAAGCGGCAAACTCAACGAACAAGGTTACGTTTCGGTTGCGAGACAACTTGTCGATAAGTTCGGCTTTAAGGCGGTTGCAATCACGTTAAGAGAAAGCATAAGCGCAAACGACAATAATTGGTCGGGAATGCTGTACACGGACGGCAAAGCGGTGTTCAGCAGAAAATACGCAATGCATATCGTGGACAGAGTCGGCGGCGGGGACAGTTTCGGCGCAGGGCTCATTCATTCGTTGATTGCAGGCAAAAACGCGAGTGACGCGATTGAATTTGCAGTTGCCGCAAGCTGTCTGAAACACTCGATCGAGGGCGATTACAACATGGTCTCAAAAGAAGAAGTCGAAGCGCTCGCAAACGGAAACGCAAGCGGAAGAGTGCAAAGATAAAAAGGATACTATTATGAATGAAATTACAATATCAGGGTTTTATGATGAAATAAGCAGTGCGTTAAGCACTCAAATCGCTGTTTTGCACGAACTCGGCGAAACTTATATGTGCCCGAGAAACGTGGACGGCAAGAACATTGCGGACTATACGTTTGAAGAATTCAAGGAAAAGATTTTCCCCGTGTTAAAAAAGGAAGGCGTGAAGTTTTCGTCCATCGGTTCGCCGATAGGAAAAGTCGGCATAGACGACGAAGAAGGCTTTGAGAAACAAAAGAAACAACTTGCGGAACTCGTGAAAATCGCAAAACTCACGGGGTGCGAATACATCAGGGTATTCTCCTTCTTTTACGGCGAAAAAAATCCGAAAGATTGCACGGAGAAAGTTATTGCCCGCCTCAAAGAAATGCTGAAAATCGTCAAAGGCAGCGGCGTGAAACTTCTGCACGAAAACGAGAAAAAAGTTTACGGCGACGTGCCCGAAAGAGTTCTGGAAATTTACAACGCGATTAACGACGAAGATTTCGTTTTGTGTTTTGACGCAAGCAACTACGTCCAGTGCGACGTCAATCCGAAAACGGCGTTCGATATGCTGAAAGATTACGTCGTTTATTATCATATCAAAGATTGCTCGAAATACAAGGTCGAAGTCCCCGTCGGCACGGGCGAAGGGTGCTATCCGTACATTCTGGGCGAACTGAAAAAGCGGGGCTATCACGGCTTTATGACGCTTGAACCGCATACTTTCAAATACGCGATATTCAAGCCGATTGTCAATTTTGTCCCGTTTGCAGCACTTGCGATGAAAGATTATTTCAAGGCGTTCAGGCTTATCGACAAGAAAATGCACAGAAACTATTTTGCGTGCGCGACAAGAAAACAAGTTTTCTTGTGGCAATACTATAATTTGAAAAAACTACTTAAAGAGGTGGAATAATGGATAAGAAAGAAATCAGATACGGCATTGTAGGAATTGGTAAACAAGGCACGTTATACACAAAGATATTTACCAAACTCAGCGGACTCGTAAAAGGTGCAAAGCTTACGGCGGTGTGCGACATTTTACCTGAACGTCGCAAGTACGCCGAAGAAAACCTCAAAGGCGTTAAAGTCTTTGATAACTATCATGATATGTTTGCGTCGGGACTTATCGACGTCGTTATGGTCGAAACCCCGCACTATTTCCACCCGCAAATCGCAATCGACGCGATGAAAGCAGGGCTGAACGTGCTCTGCGACAAGCCTGCGGGCGTTTACACAAAACAAGTCAGAGAAATGAACGAAGAAGCGAAAAAGCATCCGGAACTGCTCTTTGGAATGATGTTCAATCAGCGCACGAATCCGTTGTACATAAAAGCCAAAGAGATTATCGACAGCGGACGTCTCGGAAAACTCACGCGTATCGTATGGATAATAACAAACTGGTATCGTCCGCGTGCGTATTATGCACAAGGCGGCTGGCGCGGCACGTGGTGGGGTGAAGGCGGCGGCGTACTTCTCAATCAATGTCCTCACCAGCTCGATTTATTCACCTGGCTTGCGGGGCTTCCCGTCAGCGTAACGGCAACGGCGTCGACCGTCGGTCGCGATATCAGCGTTGAAAACGACGTGACGGCTTATTGCAAGTTCGCAAACGGCGCAACGGGTGTATTTATTACCTCAACTCACGACGCGCCCGGCACGAATCGCCTTGAAATCACCGGGGAAGGCGGAAAAATCGTCATTGAAAAGGGCAAACTCGTCTTCACCGAAAACGAAGAAATGGAGCCGGCTTTTTCGGAACATAACACCGTGTTTATGGGCAAGCCGAAAACAAAAAAATACAAGTATCGCGGAATCGGACATTATCTTGCCGTCACGAAATATCCGCCTCAGCACGTCGGCATAATCAAAAACTATACCGATTATCTTCTCAAAAAGACGGACAAATTCACGGCTCCCGGCGAACAGGGCATCGTCGGACTTACTTTCTCCAATGCAATCCACCTTGCAAGCTGGACGCATAAGGAAGTACAGATTCCGTTTGATGAAGATCTGTATATCAGCGAGCTTGAAAAACGCAAGGAAGCCGAAAAAGAAAACGGCAAAAAATAATCAAAATACACAAAAAAGGGAGTTATTATGAGCGATATTTCAAACGTCGCACAGGCGACGGAACAAAGTTTCATTTCGCGCACGAGCGGGCTCAAAAGCAAGGATTATATCGGGTACGCGATGGGCGATACGGCGTGTTGTCTCGTTTTCGGGCTGGTCACGTCGTTCTTGCAAAAATTTTACACCGACATTTTCAGTTTAAGCCCGTTGTTCATCATGCTTATGTTCATCGGCGCGAGAGTCTGGGACGCAATCAACGATCCCGTTATGGGAAGATTGTGCGACACAATCAAACTTTCCAAATGGGGAAGATATCGTCCGTGGTTCTTATGGGCAGCGGGTCCGTTGATTATTTCGACGGTGCTGATGTTCATCAAATGGCCGGGGCTTACGGGCGAAGAAAACTACGTTGGCACCTGCATTTATGCAACGGTTACATACGTGATGTTCGGCATGAGTTACACGATGCTCCAGATTCCGTACGGCGGACTTGCGTCGGTCGTTACGACAGACGAGAAAGAGCGCACGAAACTTTCGGTGTTCCGTTCAATCGGGGCGGGCGTCGGAAGTATCCCTGCGGTGCTTATCGCGTCGTTTTGTTACAAAAAAATCGGCGTCAACGAACAGACGGGCAGAGTTATTTCCGAGATGCAGTATAAGCCGGTAATAATCGGCGTCGTAATCGTGTCGCTGGTTGCGCTTGTTATGCTTATCCTTGCTTTTATGATGAACAAGGAAAGAGTCATCGCTCAGCCCAAAGAAAAAGTCGCAAAAGGCGAGACGAAACAAATCGTAAAAGGCCTGTTCAAAAACAGGGCGTTTCTGGCGGTCAACGTGGCAAGTATGCTGTTGCTTGCAGGACAAATGTTCACGCAAAGTTTTTATTTGTACCTGTTCGACGACTATTTCGGAAAGCCTTGGATGAACCTTGTTTCTACTGCCTGCACGTACGCACCCATGGTCATATTCATGTTCTTCACACCGAAACTCGTCAGAAAATTCGGCAAAAAAGAACTTTGCGGAATAGGTATGATTATCGCGGCGGTTGCAAACCTCGGAATGTTTGCTTTGCGCTCGGTTAACCCGAACATTCTGGCGTATCTGTTCCTGGTGCTTTGCTTTGCAAGCGGATGCGGACTTACTTTCATCATTTTGCAGGTCTGGTCAATGGCAACCGACGCAATCGACGATATCGAGGTCAAAACGGGACGTCGTGACGACGGCACCGCCTATGCGTTCTTTATGTTTTTCAGAAAGCTCGGGCAGGTCATCGCGGCAATCGCCGTAAACGGCGCGCTTCTCGGCATGCATTACGACTATACGAAAGGTGCGGTTCAAACCACGAAAAACCTTGAAATAATGTACGATATGGCAACCATTATCCCGGCGGTGCTTTTTGGAATTATGGCTGTCGTGTTGCTTGTATGGTATCCGCTTTCCAAAAAGAAAGTTGCCGATCTTCAAATTGCAAAAGAAGAACATCTCAAAAACGCATTCGAAAGCAACGCGATTGCAATCGACAATACAAGAGGCATAGAAACCCTTGGAGAATCGTGCGCGCAACTTGAAGAAGAAGCCGAAGAAACGACTGATACAAAAATAGATTAAATTGCACAAAACGGCATTTACAATGATAATAGCGAGGAATAAAGTATGAAATACGGCATACAATTGTTTTCTTTAAGAAAGTATCTGAAAGACGAAAAAGGATACGAACAAGTGTTCAAGCGCACGAAAGAAACGGGCGCGCAAGTGGTGCAGCTGTCCGGCGGAAAACCCGTCGCACCCGAATATATCAGGTCGCTTTCGGACAAGTACGACCTGCCGGTCTGCATAACTCACGATAACTTCGACAGGCTTGAAAACGACCTTGACGCACTTATAGCCGAGCACAGGATTTACGGTTGCAATCGTATGGGCGTCGGCATGATGCCCAAAAAGTTCCGCACCGGAAAACTTGAAGATCTGGACAAATTTATCTCCTTTCTTAATTCCGCCGCGCAGAAGCTTGCGGGAGAGGGTATGACGATTGCTTATCATAATCACTGGTTTGAATTCGACGAAATCGACGGCAAGGTTATATACGACTATATGATTGAGCACACCGATCCGCGCGTGGAGTTTATTCCCGATACGTACTGGATAAGATTTGCAGGAAAGGACATTGAAGAGTATCTTGAAAAGTTGAAAGGCAGGGTGAATACGCTCCATCTCAAAGACTACAAAAACAAAATTTTCAGAGCGGTGGGGAAGGGCACGCTCGATTTTAAGAGCATACTCGAAACAGCCGAAAAATGCGGGGTTCAGAACGCCGTCGTAGAGCTTGATTTTTCGCCGAATCCGTATAAGAGCGTCGAGTTTTCGATGAATACGTTAAAGAGGATTGCAAATGCAAACTAAAACGATAGCAACGCCTTGCGGCAACGTTATTGGCGAAATTACACCGTACGGATTGCGGTTCAGAGGTATAAAATACGCAACAGCCAGACGCTTTGAAATGCCCGCCGAAGTCAGGTCTTTCGGCGGTGATTTCGACGCGACAAAACAAGGCGTATGCTGTCCGCAAATGCGCGCGTTCTGGAACGAAGAACACAGATTTTATTATCAGGAGTTCAGGAAAGGAAAAGAGTTTACTTACAGCGAAGATTGCCTTATCCTTGACGTTCATGCGCCCGACAACGCCAATAACTGTCCCGTGATCGTGTTTATTCACGGCGGAAGTTTCACGGGCGGCAGCATAAATGAGATGCAGTTCAACGGCTCGGCGTATACGAAGCGTGGCGTGATTTTCATTGCGATAAACTATCGCCTCAACGTGTTCGGCTTTTTTGCCGATGGTGTGCATTGCAAAGGCAATCTCGGATTGTACGATCAATACACCGCTATCGAGTGGATCAGACACAACGTCAGTGCTTTCGGCGGCGATCCCGACAACATAACGCTTATGGGGCAAAGCGCAGGCGCGATGAGCATACAAACGTTGATTTGCTCGGATTATCTCAAAGGCAAAGTCAAGGGTGCAATTATGTTGTCCGGCGGCGGAAAACGCACGGCGATACTCCCGTTGTCAAAGCCGAACGCGCGATATTGGAAAAAACTCGTGAAAGAAAGCGGAGCAAGCTCTTTTGACGAGTTCAAAACACTGCCCGTAGAGCAGGTCTGGACGGCGTGGAAAACAAAACATACGCTCGGGAAAGCGCTTTGTACAAAGCCCGTGATCGACAACGAATTGGTCAAAAACGCAAAGTACGACACAGACGTCCCGATAATCTTCGGAACAGTCAAAAAGGACTTATTACCGCCCGTGCTCAATCATATGGCAAGAGCGTTTGCACGAAAACAAAAAAGAAAAAATACGCCGTGTTACGTTTTTTCGCTCACGCGGCTGTTGCCACCCGATAACGCCTCATTCCATTCCTGCGATCTTTGGTATGCGCTCGGCTCGCTCGGGGATTCTTTGCGACCTTTTACGCAAGCCGATTACGACTTGTCCGACGAAATGGTTGACAGATTTTCCGCTTTTGCCAAATCGCAAAATCCTAACGTCGACGGCAAACCGCAATGGAACGTCTATTCATCAAAACCCGATATCAAAGTTTTCAAATAAATCAAAATAAGCATTTCAAGTGCGAACGCCAACCGTTCGGTTGGGTTCTCGCCCATAAAATGTCCCATACAACAAAAACAGCACATCATCTTGATGCGCTTTTTTGTTGGTGGGGACAACAGGGCTCGTTAACAGCGAAGCGGAAATGCTTGCATTGCGAAGCGAGCGTGCAGTGTGACCGGGGCACAGAGGCGCACGGAGTGTGCAAAGGCGGAGAAACCGCCTTATTCGAGCCCGATGTTGTTTTCCGACACATAAAAAAAGCACAACACATAATGTTGCGCGTTTTTTAATGTGGTGGGGACAACAGGGCTCGAACCTGTGACCCCGTGCTTGTAAGGCACGTGCTCTCCCAGCTGAGCTATACCCCCAACTTGTGGTGACCCCTACGGGGTTCGAACCCATGTTACCGCCGTGAAAGGGCGATGTCTTAACCACTTGACCAAGGGGCCACGAAATTAGGCGATTTGTTTCACAAATGTTTTGTTTCGGCGTTTTGCGTTTACGCGAAGACGGCGTAAAGAAAACATAGGGCGGGCAAAGCGCAGGCTTTGACCGGCTTCTTGGAAAGCGCCGAAGGCGATTACCAAGGGGGAAACAATAAAACAAATGTTTTGTTTCGGCGTTTTGCGTTTACGCGAAGACGGCGTAAAGAAACAAACCTTTCGTAACGTTAAAGGATAGCTCAGTTTTCAAGGAACGTGTGTTTTTTAATTTCTCCCGTCGTCGGTAAGCCGCGATGCGTCTTTCCGCCTATGGGGATGTATATATCGTAAATTGCAAATGCTTCGCATTTTCTCGTTTTTATTAAAAACGCTTTTGAAAGTGAACTTTCAACGTGTTTTCAATAAACCCGACACCTTGCGGTGTTGCAATTTACGGTGTTTACATTTGGTAGCGGCGGTCGGATTCGAACCAACGACCTGCCGGGTATGAACCGGCCGCTATAACCATCTAAGCTACGCCGCCAAGTTGGTTGCGGGGGTGGGACTTGAACCACACGACCTTCGGGTTATGAGCCCGATGAGCTACCGACTGCTCTACCCCGCGCCGTTTGCATAAAAATCAAATGCTTAATTAGTTTATCTTATAATTGAATGTTTGTCAAACAAAAATAAGAAAAAAGGAATAAAAAATTCGTGAAAGACCGTGCAAAGGAGCGAAAAACGTGCAAAAAGGGGAGAATAGTTGCCAAAAACGGTCAAAACATATACAATAAAAGCATGAAAAAGGTGATTTCTGTCGCGCTTGTCGCGATACTTATTGTAACAACCGCGCTGACTTTTACGGGCTGCATATTCAATACCGGCGCAGAGAAAGAAGTTTACGGGGTGTACGGAGTCGACCGTATGTTTTACAATTCGTACGACGGAAAAACGTATAATTACGCCGACAAATTCGACTACTATCTTCTTGTATTGTATAAGGGTGGCGAAAGCGAAAAGACGGGCAAGGTAATCTTAAAACCCGTCGGCGGCGAAGAAACCTCGTACGACGTTCACTTCACGCTGGAATTCGACGCGGAAAAAAGTAAGGTCGTGAAGAAGGTAATCATCAAGGATTTCCGACTGCCGACGTATGGTGTCTCGACGGGCACGCTGTCTTTTGCAGAGCCCGCGGAAGCAAGTTTCATGCTGTATCCGAAGCGCGAAGACCTGACGTATAGAATTACTCCGTCGAAAATCGAAGACGGCAAATGGAAGTTCAGCAAAAACCTTTTGGAATTTAACAAAATTTCAAGTAGGACGACCGACAAGAAAATCGAACGCGCAAAGAGTAAACAAACTAATTCCCGCGAAAAACGCGGCAGTACCTCAGATTGACCAAAAACCGCTTAACCGCGGTTTTTTAATAAAGGAGAATTATGAACGTAAAAAGAACGATTGCGATTATCCTTATATTGTCGATAATTGTCGTGGCGGTGTTCGCGCTTTCGGGCTGCAACATCACGAACGACGGCTCGGAAGACGAACTCAAAGGCATTTACGGCGTAACGACGATGTATTATAAGTCGTATGAAGGAAAGAAGTACAACGTGTCCGGGCAATACGAATATTTTCTGCTGGTCTTGAACGGCGACGAAGGGAGAACGGGCAAGGTCATAATGAAGCGCGACGGCGACGCAGAATTTTCATACGATATCACTTATACGCCGAAGTTCAACTCGGACGGCAAAACGATATGGAGCATTACCGTCAACGATTTCCGTCTGCCGGAATACGAGGACGAAACGGGCGCGGTGCGCTATTCCGATCCGTCCCAAAGGGAGTTCCGTTTTTATCCGATGCACGAAACGTTCACGTTCAGCCTTACGCTTTCACAAATGGGCGACGATAACCGGGTGAAATTCAACAAAAACTACTTTGCGCTGCACAAGATTGCAAAAAAGACAACCGAAGCGAAAATCAAGTCCGCAAAAGAACAGCAACAAAGGACGCGGGAAGCGCGTTCGCACGAGGTTGACGAGGAGAGAACTTTCGGCACGTACGGCGTGAACGAAATGTATTATATTTCGAAAGACGGCAAAAAACACAACGTTTCGGGCGAGTTCGAATACTTTATCATTGCGCTGAACGAAAGCGACGGCAAAACCGGACAGGTCATAATCAAGCGTGACGGAAAGGAAGAAGAAAAGTACGACGTCACGTTCACGATGACATACGGCGAAGATTCATCGGGTGATATTTACGTGCAATACGTGAAGATTTCGGGGTTCAGGCTTCCCGAGTATGACGAAACGGGCGGGGTGACTTTCGGCGCGCCGCAGGACGTAACTTTCGTTCACGATATCACGAAAAAGGTAACGCTGACATATAAGGACGAGACGGGCAACAACGTTATGACTTTCGAAAGAACGTACGTAAACGTATCGAATATCAGTATCGAACAAACGAAATCGCAGCAAAGACAATCGCAGGAAGCCCGCGGACAATAAACAAAAAAACGTAATAAAAAAAGACTTGCAACCGTCTGCTGCAAGTCTTTTCTTTTTGATTTGATTTTTTCAGTCGATTTTGTCGGCGTTCGAGTTGTTGTCGTCGGACGAAGAATTGTCGTCGGACGAATCCGTACTGTCTTCAAGGGCGTACAGTTTCATTTCCTTGAAGTCGAACCAGTAAATCTTGTCTTGAAGGGCGATTGTTACGAAGTCGATGACCGCGATAACCCACCAGCCGCAGAAGACAAGAAGAATGACGGAAAGAACCGCGCCGATCGTATCTTTTTTCACGATGCTTTTCGAAAGGCGATAAAGATTCGTGGGGATTGCCCAAAGGAAATTGAGAAGGAACTTGACCCATCTACCGAGTCCTTCGTATGATTTGATATAATTTTTTGCGAAGTCTTGCATAAAAAACCTCCAAACATTTTTTACGAAAGGAATAATAGCACCGTAATACTTAAAAGTCAACGGTTACGGCAAAATAATTTCGTCGTCGCTTAAAGATTGTATGGAAGAAAAGTCGTAATTATTCGTTTCGACGTCGGGAAGAGACGACTTTTGTTTTTTCGTCGGCCACTCGGCAATAAGGATAGCCGCCGTCATTCCGATTATCGAAAGGGCGAGATACCAGGTGAACTTGTCGCCGCCCAGAATCACCGCAAACACCGCGCCCAGCGTGCTTTCAAACGACAAAACAAGCGAAACTTTCGACGCGTCGATTGTCTTTTGCGCGCGCGTCTGAACGATATAAGCAAACGCCGTATTCAACACGCACAGGGTGAAGAGCGGAAGGATAATGGATTTCGGGAAAGAGCAATTCAGCATTGCTTTGCCGTCGACGATAAATCCGACGACGAAAAACAAAACGGCGGCGGTCAGCATTTGTACAAAGGTCAGCGCGCCTGCGGGCGTGGACTTCGTCGCTTTGTCAAGGACAAGATAATGGACGGCAAACCCCAAAGCGCAGAAAAACGCGAGAAGGTCGCCGAAGTTCAGTTTCGACAAGCCGCCGAAAGCCAGACACGCAATGCTTGCGAAGCCCAGAAAGCCCGCGACGAATGCGCGGATCGGCGGACGTTTTTTGTGCGCCGCCCAAATAAAAAACGGCACCATCACGACGTAAAGCCCCGTCATCAAAGATGTGTTTGTCGCTGACGTGTAAACCATTGAATAAGTCTGACAGCCAAAGCTGAAAACAATAAGCGTTCCTGCCAAAACGCCACTTAAACACTGCTTTATATTAAGTTTAACTACCTGTTTGAAAAATATAATGAAAGTTATGAGCGCGGCGACGGAAAAACGCAACACGTTCAGAAGCGACGGCGAAACATACGGCAACACCTGTTTCGTGAATACAAAGCCCAAGCCCCAGACGATGGTGACCAAAGCAAGCAAGAAATATAAAAACAAGTTTTTACGCTTTTGCACTTTTCTACCTTCTCCGACGGGCTACCTCGCCAAGGAGCGTTAAGAAAACCATTACGATTATATCATACTATAAAAAAAACACAACTTTTTTGTCGGGGAACGCGGTTTTTTTTGTGCAATCTGTTGAAAGCCGCCGCTTTATTTGATAATATATAGTTATGCCAACAGATAACAATACGAACTTAGGTTTTACGCCGTGTTTTTGACTAATACTGCGTTACGCTCACGGCTTATACGGTAAAGTATTAAGCCGCTCGCGTGCCTTGTCTTATTCTAAAAACACGACGGAAAACTTGTTCACAACCGAAAACGCCGAGATTTCAGATGATTTTTGGAAAAGGCGAACGCGGTTGTACTTTTCGTACTACAAGCGAGCATTTTTCATAAAAGCGTTGAAATATCGGCGTTTTGGCAACGTTCATATTATTATCTGTTGGCATAATAAATTATCCTTAAAAAGAGGTAAAATTATGGAAATCAAAAAGTGTTGGTACAAGGAAATGACCGTTTACCAGATCTGGCCCAGAAGTTTCAAGGACGGCAACGGCGACGGTATCGGCGACCTGAAAGGCGTGCTGGAAAAGCTTGATTATCTGAAATGGCTGGGTATTGACGCCATCTGGTTTTCGCCCGTTTACAAAAGTCCGCAATGCGACTTCGGATACGACATTGCCGATTATCGCAACATCGCGCCCGAATACGGCACCCTTGACGACTTCAAGGCGGTGCTGAAAGGATGCAAGGAAAGGGGCATAAAAGTCATAATGGACCTTGTCGTCAACCACACGTCGACCGAACACGAATGGTTCCAGAAGTCCCGCATGGGCGGCGACGACAACCCGTATAAGGATTATTATTTCTGGCGCAAAGGCACGGGAAAGGACGGGAAAGGTTATCCCAACAACTGGACGTCATCGTTCCCCGGCCCTGCCTGGACGTGGGATGACGAAAGGAAAGAATATTATCTGCACCTGTTCGCCGTCGGACAGCCCGACCTGAATCACGATAATCCGAAAGTAAGACAGGAAGTCATCGACATTTACAAATACTGGCTCGATATGGGCGTGGACGGTTTCCGTGAAGACGTCATCACTTATATCAGCAAGGAAAAAAGGCTTCCGAACGGCAATCCGCTTGCACCCGTCATGCGCGGCACGACGCACTATAACAGGGGACCGCACCTTCACGAATATCTGCAACAGTTCAAAAACGAAGGCTGGGGCAAATACGACTGCATGACCGTCGGAGAAGCGCCCGGAATGACGCCCGATATCGCCCTCGAATTCATAAAAGAAGGCGACAAACAAGACCTTAATATGATGTTCCATTTCCAGCATATGGAAGCGGACTGCATCGGCAACGCCTGCGTGCACACGGGATTCAAACTCAAAAAACTCAAAAAAGTCATGTCGACGTGGCAGGACAAAATGTACGGCGTTGCGTGGAACGCAAACTATATGGAAAACCACGACCAACCCCGTTCGGTTTCCCGTTTCGGCGACGAAAAGAGATATCACGACTTGTCGGCGAAGGTGCTTGCAAACTCGTATTTCTTCCTGTCGGGCACGCCGTTTGTGTATCAGGGACAGGAAATCGGCATGACCAGCATATACCTTAAAAACATGCGCGATTACGTGGACGTTGCGGCGTTCTGCACGCACGACATAATGAAAAAACTCGGTCTTCCCGAAAAGCTCGCGATGAAAATGCTTGCATACGGCAGCCGCGACAACGCCCGCACCCCCGTACAATGGACGGACGGCAAGTGCGCCGGGTTCACGACGGCAGACCGCGCCTGGTTCCATATCAACAAAAACTATAAGGATATCAATGTAGAAAGCCAGATTGACGACGAAAACAGCGTCCTTAACTACTATCGCGAACTTATCAGGATAAGAAAAGAAAACCCGATTATAATCTACGGTGACTACAAGTTGCATTATAAAAACAGCAAAAACCTTTGGGTTTACGAAAGGAATTACGAAGGGAAACGTATGCTTGTCGTGCTGAATTTCTCGGACAAAGCGGTCAGGTTCAAGGCGCCCGAAGGCTTCGACCTTGAAAAGGGCAAGTTACTTATCGGAAACTACAAGGACAACAAAGTGGTAAACAACGGCTTTGTTACCCGTCCGTGGGAAGCAAGGACGTATATCTTCGGATAAACGGCAAAAAAACGAAAAACAGGGGGCTTTTCGGAGTCCCCGTTTGTATTTTTAAGATTATTTTGAAAAAAAGTTGGAAATTTTCAGGAGATAATCCGTATATAAAGTAGAGTCATGTTGAAAGAAAAGGTAGCGCGCGCTATCAAACAACTTAAAAAGGGCAAAACCGAGTATTTTGACGAGATTTACGATTTGACAAGGGCGTCGGTGTATTACGTGATACGCGGCGTATTGAAGGACAGCTATCTTGTCGAGGACGCAATGCAGGAAACGTACGTCGCTTTTCTGAACTCGATTGCGAAAATCGATGATGAGCAAAACCCGCTTTCGTACCTTTTGCAAATCGCAAAGAACAAGGCGCTGGACGAGGCGCGGCGAATGACAAGGGCTGCGGGCGCAAATATCGACGACGTCGAAATCGCGACAAGCGACGTGACCGTTTCGGATCTTCCGCTTCTCGAACACGCAAGGCAGAATTTAAGCGACGACGAATTCCGCATACTGGAACTCACGACGATTTACGGATACCGCCGCGTCGAGGTCGCAAAAATGCTTGGCGAACCCATATCCACGATAAACTGGAAATATAACAAGTTAATCAAAAAAGTCAAAACGTTTTACGGCGAGGTTTATAATGAAAAATAAAAACAAGATTATAAACGAATTATACGAAAAGTCCCCCGACATTAGAGAGAGAATCAGGAAAGACGTCGATTTTTCGCAGTTTGAAAAGAAGAACGCGCCCGCCGCAAAATCGTCAAACGGGTTCAAGTGGGCGACGGCAGTCTTGTCCGTTGCGCTTATCGCGATGATTGCGGTGCTTGCACCGATTATCGCAAAAACGTCCAAGCCCGATAAATCCGGGAAAACCCCCGGCGTTTCGTACGCGTCGGACTACGTCGTGTTTATCGACGTCAACCCGTCCGTAAGGCTCGACGTGTCGGGTGGGGACGTCGTTACCGCGCAAAAAGGCATGAACAAAGACGGCGTGGTTTTACTTTATAAGGAAAACCTTGTCGGCAAAAATATCGACGAAGCGGCAACTTATCTTATTGAAAAAATGGACGAGGCGGGGCTTGTGAAGGATAAAGGCAAAGTCAGAATTTCCGTCGCCGACAAAAAAACGGGCAAGCGCATCGACGAAAAACAGCGTCACGCCTTAGAAGTCGTCAACAACCTGTTCCAAAACAAAAACAAGGACGTTTCCGCAATGATTTTAAGCGATAATGAAATCGACGCCATCGAGGATTATTACGACAACAACAACGTCGGCGAGTACGAAAAGCAGATGATTGAAGAGTTCAAGGCGAAATTACTGCTTGCAATCGACAAAAAAATCGGGCGCATCGACGAACTTCTTAATAATATATTGAAACCATGGGAAGAAGACGAGCGAAAGGTGAAACATCTTGACCAAAACGACGCGGAAAAAGCCGCGCTTGAAGCAATCAAGGTTTATTGCGCCGACTATAAGGTGAATTACCACGAGGTCGCCAACGACGAAATCGCCGAGTTTTGCGAAGAACTTTTTGACAAAAAGAAAGACCTTCAAGAATGTATCGACGATATCAAAACTTCCGACGGCGACGACTCCTACGGAGAGATCCTGTCCGACCTTCTGGAAATCGTCAAGGAAGAACTTTTTGAACAAGAAGATTAAGAATTTTCAAAAACGTTAGAATTTTTTAAGGGCTTGTCCGTATATTAAGTAGAATAAACAGGAGGTAACCCCTTATGAAAAAGAAAATAATATCAATAGTATGTGCGCTCGCTCTTATCGGAACGATGACGGCTGCACTCACGGCGTGCGACGTCAAAGGCGGCGGCGGTAACGCGGAGAAAGTCAAAGTCAACGCAAACGACGTATACGCGCTTTCCGCGCTGACCGGTGCGGAATATCTTGGTCAGACCGAAAGCGGCGCAAATGGCGCGGCGGAGACAACCCGTCCCGGCGTCATAACCGACGCGGACGTAAGCGGCATCAAAGACTGTCTTAACATGTTCGACGACATTATCTCGGGTGGCGGCATCACGCAAACCGTTGAAAAGAACGAAGACGTCGAAGGGCTTTATAAAGATTATCCTTTCGTCATGACGGTCACCGTCGGCAACACCGGCATCACCGCAAAAATGTATTATAAGGAAGTAAACACCGTCACCGAAACCGAAATCGACGACGGCGAGGAAGAAACCGAAGTGTCCACAACTTTGTCTGGCGTGATGGTCTTTGACGACAAAGAGTTTGAAGTAAGCGGCAAAAAAGAAATCGAAACCGAAGGCGACGAAAAAGAAACTTCCATCGAATTCACCACCAAAAGCAAGGCGAATCCCTTGAACTACGTCAAGATTAAACAATCCGTAGAAGTTGAAAACGGCGCTCAGGAAGTCGAATACGAATACGAAATCTACGAAAACGGCGAGAAGGTACGCGAATTCAAGCTTGAAATCGAAGACGAAAACGGCAAAACCGAAGTCACTTTCAAAATGGAAATCGAAAACGTCCCCGAAGAAACCGAATACAAAATCATCAAAGGCGACGTGGACGGGAAATTCAAGATCAAGTACGAAAAGGGCAAAGAAAAAGGCTTTATCACCGTTGAAGCGGTTGAAGGCGGCTATAAACTCACCTACAACAACGGCTACTCCGAAGTCATTTAATATAACATAAGTCATTTAATAAAACATAATTTTCCTTATCATTTATCCCTAAAACAAAAACAAAACCCTGCACCGCAGGGTTTTGTTTTATAAAGCGAAATCGGTCAAATCCGCAAAATATTGACATATTGCAGGAAAGATGATATTATTAGCGAGAATAAACCTATTATTAGGTTTACCGTCGGCGGGGAAAACTTGTTATATTTTTTTGCTTTTTACACCCCGCAATAAATTTCTGCGAGGGAGACCATGAAATCCAACAAAAAAAGAATCCTTCTTGTTCTTGCCATTCTGACAATGGCACTCGTTTTGTCGTGCGCTTTTGTCGCTTGCGATAAAGCCGGCACGGATAAAACCGGCACCGATATTGCAGCCGACTACAAGGTCACAATACACCCGAATAACGGGCAAAGCGATATCGTATGGGATATAACCAAGGCAATCCCGACTATCACGAAAGACGGCTTTCATATCGCGGGATACTTCCTTGACGCGCAGTTGACGATAAGCACCACTCTTGAATCCTTGAAAGCAACGGGCATTACGAAAAATATCGACGTTTACGTGAAGTGGGAAGAAGACGTTTGTGAACACGTTGCAGTAACCGACGCCGCCGTTGAGCCTACTTGCACGGAAAAAGGACTTACCGAAGGCAAACATTGTTCAAAGTGCGGAAAGATATTGAAGGCTCAAACAGAAATCGATGCACTCGGGCACGATTTGGAAAATCACGACGGACAAGAAGCGACTTGCACCGAAAAAGGTTGGAAAGCATACGTAACCTGCAAACGCGAAGGGTGCAAACATACAACGTATGAAGAAATTCCCGCACTCGGTCATACCGGCGGCACGGCAACTTGCACTGAACAAGCGACATGCGAAAGATGCAACGAAAAGTACGGCAGTGCTCTCGGTCATAAATACGGCGATTTGATTTCAAAGATAGAGCCTACTTGCTCGGCAACGGGCACGGAAGCGCATTACAAATGCTCGGTTTGTAACAAAGTGTTTAAGGATGATGAACTCAAAACGGAAACAACGCTTGCCGATTTGACGATTGCAATAAATCCAAATGCTCACAACTTCGGAGAATGGATAAAAAATGAAGGCGCAGATACGCATACAAGGGTTTGTTCTTTCAACAACGAACATACCGAAACGGAAAACTGCCTTGGCGGAACTGCAACCTGCACTGAACAAGCCGTATGCGAAAGATGTAACGCAAAATACGGCGAGCTTGCAAAACACGATTATAAGGACGGCGTTTGCATAGTTTGCGGGATTCGTCGCCCAAGTGAAGGACTTGGTTATTCTTTGAACAGCGACGGGACCGGCTATACCGTGACGGGAATCGGCACTTGCACCGATAAAGAACTTATTATTCCGTCCGAGTACAACTCAAAACCCGTGACGAGCATAGGCTCAGATGCCTTCTCTAATTGTACCGGGCTTACGAGCATAACTATCCCTGACAGCGTGACGAGCATTGGCGATAATGCCTTCTATAATTGCAGAGGACTTAATAGAGTGACAATCCCGAACAGCGTGACGAGCATCGGAGAAGGAGCCTTCTTATTATGCACCAGTCTTACGAGCGTGACAATCCCCGATAGCGTGACGAGCATAGGATATGGCGCATTCTCCGGTTGCAGTGGGCTTACGAGCATTACCGTTGCAGACGGCAACACAAAATATCATAGTTCAGGTAACTGCCTCATTGAAACGGCATCTAAAACTTTGATTTTGGGTTGTAAAACAAGCGTAATCCCTTCTAACGGCAGCGTAACGAGCATCGGCGATTATGCCTTCGCTCTTTGCACCGGACTTACGAGCATAACCATCCCCGACAGCGTGACGAGTATCGATGTTGCTGCCTTCGCTTTTTGCACCAGTCTTACGAGCATAACCATCCCCGACAGCGTGACGAGCATAGGCGAATCTGCCTTCTCAGGTTGCAGCGAGCTTACGAGCATTATTGTTGTTGAAGGAAACTCCAAATATCACAGCGAAGGAAACTGTATAATAGAAACCGAAACAAAAACACTGATTTTAGGTTGTAAAACAAGTGATATTCCTACGGACGGAAGCGTGACGAGCATCGGCATTTCTGCCTTCGAAAATTGCACCGGGCCTTACGAGCATAACAATCCCCGACAGCGTGACGAGCATCAACAGGTTTGCCTTCAGTGGATGCACCGGGCTTACAAGCATAACAATTCCCAACAGTGTGACGAGCATCGGCGATCGGGCCTTCACTTTTTGCAGAAGTCTTACAAGCATAACAATTCCCAACAGTGTGACGAGCATAGGCTCAGATGCCTTCTATGGTTGCATCGGGCTTACGAGCATTATTGTTGTTGAAGGAAACACCAAATATCACAGTGCAGGAAACTGTTTAATAGAAACCGCAACAAAGACACTGATTTTAGGTTGTAAAACAAGTGTCCTTCCTACGGACGGAAGCGTGACGAGCATCGGCAAGGACGCCTTCTATTTTTGCAGCGGGCTTACGAGCGTGACAATCGGAGGTAGCGTGACGAGCATCGGCGAAAATGCTTTCTATAATTGCACCGGACTCACGAGCATTACTTTCAACGGAACTATGGAACAATGGACTGCTGTTTCAAAAGGAACAAATTGGAAAACCAACGTGCCGGCGACGGAAGTTGTTTGCACGGACGGGAAGGTTTCGATTTAATAACGACAAAATAAACCCATAAAACAAACCCCTTCGCTAACCGCGGAGGGGTTATTTTAATAAGGTAACAGCAACTTGCCCGATGGGCAAAGTTCATCGACGGGGCGATTTCAGTCGGTTGGAAAACGGATTTCACAAATTCGCTGACGGCGAATTTATTTCATTGTAGCGCCTGCGTTACATCTTGTCGGGGGCGGCGATGCCAAGAAGCGTCAAGCCCGTTTTGATGACTTGTTTCGTTGCTTTTGTGAGCAGGAGCATTGCGTTTCTTTGCGGTTCTGCCGCGTCGATAATGCGGTGCTCGAAGTAGAACTTGTTGTATGCCTGACATACCGCCATCACCGCGCGCGAGATATAGCACGGCTCGTACTTTTCGGCGGCGTCTTTGACTGCGTCGGGGAATGCCGCGATCGCTTTCACGACGGCGTTCGCTTCCGCATTGTCAAGGGCGGAGTAATCGACGTCCTTTGTGATTTCCGCACGGCTTAAAACGCTTGTGCAGCGCGCGTGAGTATATTGTACGTACGGTCCCGTTTCGCCCTCGAACGACAGCACGCGGTCGTAGCTGAAAACGACGTCTTTTATGCGGTTGTTGTAAAGGGCGGAGAACACCACCGCGCCAACGCCGATATCTTCGGCAACCGTCGCTTTGTCGTCAAGCCCTTTCGATTTTTCGTCCAGAATTGCGCGGGCTTTTTCCACGGTTTTGTTGAGGACGTCTTCCAAGAACACGACCTTTCCTTCGCGGGTGCTCATTGCGCCGTCTTCCATCGAAACCATGCCGAAAGCGACGTGCTCCAAATCCTTGTACCAGTCGTAACCCATAAGTTCAACGACCTTAAACCACTGCTTAAAGTGCAGATTCTGCTGATAAGCCACAACGTACAGGCATTTATAAAAGTCGTAAGTTTTCTTGCGATAAAACGCCGCGGCAAGGTCGCGCGTGGCGTAAAGCGTCGCGCCGTCCGCCTTTAAGATCAAGCACGGCGGCATATTGTATGCGGACAAATCCACAACCTTTGCGCCCTCGCTGTCTTTGAGCAATCCTTTTGCGTTAAGTTCGTCGATGACGGGCTGCATTTTGTCGTTGTAAAAACTTTCGCCGGCGTAACTGTCGAAGGTGACTTTCAGACGTTTGTACGTCCTGTTGACTTCCTTTATCGTGATGTCTTTGAACCAGTTGAACAGGGCAAGCGCGTCTTTGTCGCCGTCCTCGATAAGTTTGAAGTAATGTCTTGCCTCGTCGTTCAGCGAGTCGTCCTTTTCGGCTTCTTTGTGGAAGCGGACGTAAATATCGAGCAGGGCGCGGATACCGCGTTTTTCGATGTCATCTTTGTCGCCCCAGAGTTTGTATGCGACGATAAGTTTGCCGAACTGCGTGCCCCAGTCGCCAAGGTGATTTATGCCGACCGCGCGGTAGCCCAAGAAGTTGAACGTGCGATAAAGCGCCGCGCCGATGACCGTCGTCATAAGATGGCCGATGTGGAAAGGCTTTGCGATGTTGATGGACGAATAGTCGATGCAGACGGTTTTGCCCGCGCCGACGTCGGACGCGCCGTACTTGTCGCCTTCCGCGGCGACTTTGTCCAGAATTATTTTGTTGTACGCGCTTTTGTTAAGGTAAAAGTTGAGATATCCGTTTTTCGCCTCGACCTTATCGACAAATTTCGCAAGCGACGCAAGATAAAAGAAAGCGTCGGCGCGTTTTTTCGGCTCGGACTGACTGACGTCGTCAAAAAGTTTTTCAAAAGGCTTTCCGAGTGAGGAAAACTCCGCGCGGAAATCGTCCTTTTCGTTTTCGGGCAAAAGATCGAGCAAAGAAGATTTGCTTTTTACCGACTCTCGCACGGCGGAAATCCTTTCGTGAATGCGGTTTATGCGTTTGAGTTTTGCGACGATATCGCTTGCAAGGTCTTCGGCGATTTTGTCGGGGGCTTTCCTTAAAACCCTTGCGAAACGGAAGCACGGCAAGGAATAATCGCCGTTGCCGCTTTCTTTGGGCACCGCAATAAGGGATTCGACGTCCTGCCGGTCGACGCCGTCGATGTTGATAAGTTGCGAAATCTCGTGTTTGTAATCCATAAGTTGCCTTTTTATTTGCTTTTATGCTTAAATAGTTTAAGTTATTTTATCATAGCAATTATATTTTGTAAACCAAAGTGCCGCCTTTCTCTTTACTACAAAATAAAAATGTTGTATTATATTTTCGACAAAAACAAGAGGTGTGATATGAAATTAGGCGTAGTCGGGCTTCCCAACGTCGGGAAAAGCACGTTGTTCAACGCAATTACAAACGCAGGCGCGATGAGCGCGAATTATCCTTTTTGCACGATAGAGCCGAACGTGGGCGTCGTCGCGGTGCCGGACGAAAGGCTTGAAAAACTCGCGGCGCTTTACAACAGCAAGAAAATCACCCCTGCAACCGTGGAATTCGTGGATATCGCGGGGCTTGTCAAGGGCGCGTCGAAGGGCGAAGGTCTTGGCAATAAATTCCTGTCGCACATCAGGGAAGTGGACGCGATCGTGCACGTCGTAAGGTGCTTCGACGACGAAAACGTAACGCACGTTTCAGGTAAGGTCGATCCCGTCGACGATATCGAAACCATAAATCTGGAACTTATTTTCGCCGATATGGAAACGGTGGAACGCCGCATCGCAAAAGCGCAATCTATGGCAAAGGGCGGCGACAAAAAGTTTATCGAAGAGGCAAATCTTTTAACCCGCATTTATAAATGGCTTGAAAGCGGCAAACCCGTAAGGACGATGGAACTGTCCGACGACGAAAAGGAACTTGTGAAATCCTTTTTCCTGCTCACCGACAAACCCGTCATTTACTGCGCGAACGTGTCCGAAGACCAGACCGGCGGAAACGAATATACGAAAGCCGTCGAAGAATACGCAAAGGCGGAAGGCAGCGAGGTCGTCGTGATTTCCGCAAAGATCGAGGAAGAACTTGCAAGCCTTTCCGACGACGAAAGAAAAGCCTTCCTTGATGACCTCGGCATCGAAGAAGGCGCGCTTCCGAAACTTATCACGGCGTGCTATAAACTCCTTGGCCTTATCAGTTATCTGACCGCCGGCGAAAAGGAAGTCAGGGCGTGGACGATCGAGCGCGGAACGAAAGCGCCGCAAGCGGCAGGAAAAATCCATTCCGACTTTGAAAAGGGGTTTATCCGTGCGGAAATAGTAGATTATCCTACGCTTTTGGAACTTGGCAGTTTCAACGCCGCCAAAGAAAAAGGCAAGGTGAGGAGCGAAGGAAAGGACTACGTAATGCAACCCGACGACGTGGTTTTGTTCCGCTTTAACGTATAATTTTTTCAAAATCCGAAACAATGAAAATCAAGACGCTCCCGAGATTTCGGGGGCGTTTGTTTTTTGAAAAAGAAAAAATCCTTTCGATTTTTGTTTACTTATTATATTTACTTTGTTATAATCTTTTATATATTTTTTCAAACGAGGTATTTCCTATATGAACATGCTCGAAGTCGAAGCAAAATGGAATAAAAAATGGGAAGAGGAAAAAACCTATAAGTTCGATCCGTCGAGAATCGACAAGAAGTATTACGTCCTTGAAATGTTTTCGTATCCGTCGGGCGCAAAGCTGCACGTCGGACACTGGTTCAACTACGGACCGTCGGACAGTTTCGCGCGTTTTAAGCGTATGCAGGGCTACGAAGTGTTCCAGCCGATGGGATTCGACGCGTTCGGTCTGCCTGCCGAAAACTACGCGATAAAAACGGGTATTCATCCCAAAGACAGCACCATGAAAAACATCGCGACGATGGAAAAACAGCTTAAAAACATCGGCGCGACATACGATTGGGATTACGAGGTCGTCACGTGCGATCCGAAGTATTATAAATGGACGCAATGGCTGTTTTTGCAAATGTATAAACACGATTTGGCGTACAGAAAGGAAGCGCCGGTCAACTGGTGCCCGTCCTGCCAGACCGTTCTTGCGAACGAGCAGGTCGTCGACGGCTGCTGCGAAAGATGCGGCACGACGGTTGTCCGTAAAAACCTGACGCAATGGTTCTTCCGCATCACGAAATACGCCGAAGAACTTTTGAACGACATCGACAAACTCGACTGGCCCGAAAAAACCAAACTTATGCAAAAACACTGGATCGGTAAATCCACGGGCGGCGAAATCGAGTTCCAAGTGAAAGACAAGGACGTCAGTTTCCGCGTGTTCACGACGCGCGCCGACACGATTTTCGGTATCACGTACGTCGTTCTCGCGCCCGAAAGCCCGCTTGTCGATAAGGTCGTCACGGAAGAAAACAAACAGATTGTCGAAGACTATAAATTGCAGTGCAGCAAAATTAACGAGATTGAACGTCTTTCGTCCTCGCGCGAAAAGACGGGCGTGTTCACGGGAAGTTACGCCATCAACCCGATAAACGGCAGGGAAGTCCCCATTCTCGTTGCCGATTACGTCCTTGCAAGTTACGGCACGGGCGCGGTTATGGGCGTTGCGGCGCACGACGACCGCGACTACGTTTTCGCGAAAAAGCACGGCTTGCCCATCGAAAGAGTAATAAAAAGCAAGGACGGCTCGCCCGACGATCTGCCTTATACCGATTACGGCATAATGTGCAACAGCGGCGAATTTGACGGTATGACCACCGAAGAAGGACGCATCGCCGTCATCGAAAAACTTGAAAAAGAAGGGAAAGGGGAACTCAAAACCAACTATCGTCTGCGCGACTGGCTTATCTCGCGTCAGCGTTATTGGGGCGCGCCCATTCCCATTATCCATTGTCCGCATTGCGGCGCTGTGCCCGTCCCCGAAAAGGATTTGCCCGTGGAACTTCCTTACAACGTCAACTTTACGCCCGACGGCGAAAGCCCGCTGAAAAAGTGCGACGAATTTATGAACGTGAAATGCCCCGTTTGCGGCGCGGACGCAAAACGCGATCCCGACACGCTCGACACCTTCGTATGCAGCAGCTGGTATTATCTGAGATACGTCGATCCGAAAAACGACAAGGAAGCGTTCAGCCGCGAAAAAGTCGACAAAATGCTTCCCGTCGATAAATACATCGGCGGCGCGGAACACGCGTGCATGCATCTTTTGTACGCAAGATTTTTCACAAAAGCGTTGCGCGACATGGGATATCTCGACTTTGACGAACCGTTCAAGTCGCTTGTGCATCAGGGCACGATTTTAGGGCCCGACGGACAAAAAATGAGCAAGTCCCGCGGCAATGTAATTTCGCCCGACACTCTCATCGAAAAGTACGGCAGCGATGCTTTCCGCCTTTACCTTATGTTCGGTTTTTCCTATGTCGAAGGCGGACCGTGGAACGATAAAGGGCTTGAAAGTATCCAGCGTTTCATGGACAGGGTTGAAAGGCTCGTGTGCCACAGCCGCACGTTCTCGTACAACAATAATCCTTTGACCGCTGCCGAAAAGAATATCGAATACGTCAGAAACAACACGATAAAATGCGTCACCGCCGACACCGAAAACTTTGCGTTCAACACGGCGATCGCGCGTATTATGGAATTCACGAACGCGCTTACCGATTATGAGAACAAAGTGTCCGACAAAAACGCCGTCTTTAAGGAGTGCGTCGAAGACCTTGTGAAGGTGCTTGCGCCGTTCGCGCCGCATTTCACGGAAGAACTTTGGGAAATTTTGGGCAACAAAACCACGATTTTCAATACCGAATTCCCGAAAGTCAACGAAAAAGCCCTTATTAAGGACGAACTCGAACTCGCGGTGCAGATCAACAGCCGCGTGAAAGCGAAAATCGTCGTACCGTCCGGCGCGGACAAAGACGAAATCCAAAAAATCGCGATGGATTCCGATGAGGTCAAAGCCCTTCTCGACGGCGCGACCGTGAAAAAAGTTATCGTAATTCCCCATCGCCTTATCAACTTCGTAATATAGGAGAAAGATATGATTGATATTAACCTGATTCGCAGCAATCCCGACGCGGTGAAAGCGTCTTTGAAGAAGAAAGAATGCGACGTCGACTTTTCGGAACTTCTCTCGTGGGACGCCGAAAGACGCGCGCTTATTTCCGACGTCGAAAGTCTGAAAGCAAGAAAAAACAAGGTGTCGGCGGACATTCCCCGCTTGAAAAAAGAGGGCAAACCCGTTGACGCAATCTTTGACGAAATGAGAAAAATCGGCGAAGAAATCTCCGAAGACGACAAAAAAATCGACGATTTGCAGGAGAAAATCTTCAATTTCGTCGCGTGTCTTCCCAACCTTCCCGACGACGACCTCGTTGCGGGCGGCAAGGAAAACAACGCCGTACAAAAAGTCATCGGCAAAATGCCCGAATTCGACTTTGCGCCCAAAAACCACGTCGACCTTTGCACAAGTTTGAATCTCATCGACTACGAACGCGGCGTAAAACTGTCGGGCGGCGGATTCTGGATGTACCGCGGCATCGGCGCAAGGCTGGAATGGGCGCTTCTGAATTTCTTTATTTCGGAGCACCTGAAAGACGGTTACGAATTTATTCTTCCGCCGTTGCAACTCGGCTATAACTGCGGGTTCGGCGCGGGACAATTCCCCAAGTTTTCGGACGAAGTGTATTGGCTCGACGTCGACGAAGACCGAAAGAAAAACCGCTTTATGCTGCCGACTGCGGAGACCGCTCTCGTGAATATTTATTCGGGCGAAATCATCGACGAAAGCAAACTCCCGATGAAAATGTTCGCATACACCCCGTGTTTCAGAAAGGAAGCGGGAAGTTATCGAAGCGAAGAACGCGGCATGATCCGCGGACATCAGTTCAACAAGGTCGAAATGGTGCAATATACCCACCCCGATCACAGCGACGAAGCCTTTGAAGAACTTGTGAACAAGGCAAGCGGACTCGTCGAAAAGCTGGGGCTTTATCACCGCATATCGAAACTTGCCGCGGGCGACTGCTCGGCGTCGATGGCGCGCACGACCGATATCGAGGTCTGGATTCCGTCGATGGGCATTTTCAAGGAAGTTTCAAGCGTTTCGAACGCGCGCGACTATCAGGCAAGAAGAAACAACACTCGTTTCCGCGACGCCGCAACCGGCAAAACCCGTTTCGTGCATACCTTAAACGGCAGCGGACTTGCGACAAGTCGCATCCTTCCCGCGCTCGTGGAACAATATCAGAACGCCGACGGCTCGGTAACGGTGCCCGAAGTTTTAAGACCGTTTATGGGCGGACTTGAAGTAATCAAATAATAAAAAACAAACGAAAACGCATTGAAAAACCGCCGTACAACGGCGGTTTTTTTGCGTCCGAAAAAACGTTATAAGTCGTATTTTTCAAAACTTTTCGCGCCATTTTTATATGAAAGCGCGGTGAGTCCTGCGCCCGAAATAATCCCAATAAACAAAATTACGAGTTTTGCCGCAAGGTGAGAGCCGTCCGTCGTCAGAAACACGTCTTTTACAACGGGCGCGTGTGCAAGCACGACGTCGATTGCGACGATTAAAAATCCGAGTGCGCTCGACAAGGCAAAATGTCTGCCGATTTTTTCGGGACTTTTATAATACGCCGTGAAAAACGCCAGGTTGAATATGCCGAAATACAAAAACGCGATTCCGTAAAAAGCAAGCGACGGCATCGAGCCCGCCTGATTTGCGGAAGTGTTTAAAACCGTGCAGCGAAGGACGGCAAAGGGAATCGTCGCGACAATCGTCAAAAGTTCGAAAACGCAGACGGTGAGTATCCTTGCGCCGACCAGGTCCCGCTTTCTTACGGGCAGATTAAGGCTGTATTCCAGGTCGTGATTTTCACGCGACGAAAGACACATAAAGAATATGCCGAGAGTGGTGTAAAAAAACGACACGAGATATGGATAATTCGGAATAAGCAGCATGAAGGCAAACGACAAAAAAATGTAGTTCGTCGGATGCGCCGCAAGGCGGAATTCCTTGTAAACAAGATTTTTCATAATTCCTCCTTTTCAAGATGCACCATAATGTCTTCAAGCGAAGCGTCGGTTGTTTCAATGTTCAAAACATCGGCTTTATCGGCAGAAATCAACACGCTTAACCCGTCTTTAATTCGTCTCACGCCGTGCGAGCACGCTGCGATATCGTCCGTGAAAGCGTCCTTTTTAACGAATGCGAGTTTGTATTTTTCCTTGAACGTATCGGTGGGTTCGCTTGCGAAAATCTTGCCGTTTCTGATGTAGGTAATGTCGTCGGCGCACTTGTCGAGATCGGACGTTACGTGCGTTGAAAAGAGTATGGTTTTCCCGTCGTCTTTAAGCGACAAAAACACGTCCAGAAGGTCCTCGCGCGAGACGGGATCGAGCCCCGACGTCGGCTCGTCCAGAATCAAAAGGTCGGCGTTGTGCGACAGGGCAAGCGCCAGCGAATACTTGACTTTCATTCCTTGCGACAACACCTTTACGGTTTTGTTTTCGTCCAGGTTGAATTTTTCAAGATAGCCGCGATACGCCGTGTCGTCAAAGTTTTCGTAAAACCTTTTCGTGACGGCGGTTATCGTTTTCAGTTTTTTCGTGACGTAATAATCCGCGCCGCCCGAAACGTAGCCGACGCGGCTTTTGATTTCCTTTTCGTTTTCCGAAAAGTCATTTCCGAAAAATTTTACCGTGCCGCCGTCTTTATGGACAAACCCCAGAAGACATTTGAGAGTGGTGGATTTTCCCGCGCCGTTTCTGCCGATAAATCCCATAATGCGGCCGCTCTCGACTGAAAAACTCACGTCGTCAAGGGTAAATGCGGGATAAATCTTTGTAAGGTGTTCAATTTCAAGAGTTTTCATTGTCGTTATTAAACACCTTGTCGACGTAACCCGAAATGTATTGTTTCGGCGGAATGGCGATACCGCGCTCGGGATCTCCGAAAAGAATAAGCGTGTCGCCGGGCACAATGCCGAAAACGTCGCGCGCTTCCTTTGGAATGACGATTTGTCCTTTCTCGCCGACTTTGACCGTCCAGGCGAATTTGCCGTCTTTTTGCGATTTCATAATTACCTCAAAAGTATGAAAAGTATGATTTGTATAACTTATTTTACGCCGCGTATTAAAAATTGTCAATAAAAAAATTAAAAACCCCGCTGGCGCGGGGTAAAAGGATTTTTATTATCTGAATTTTTTGTTATCTGAAATTCACGACGTTTATCGGCTCTCCGTCAAGATAGGACACAAGGTTCATAACCGCGGTGTCCATAAGGCGTTTTCGGGATTCCTTCGACGCCCAGGCGATATGCGGCGTGATGATGCAGTTGTCCGCGCGAAGAAGCGGATTGTCGGGTTTTATCGGCTCTTCCGACACGACGTCGACTGCGGCAAACGAAACTTTGCCCGAGTCGAGCGCGTCTTTAAGCGCTTGTTCGTCGATGAGTCCGCCGCGCGAAGTATTGATGACGATTACGCCGTCTTTCATCATATCGAAGGCGTTTTTATCAAGCATTTTTTCGTTGTCTTTCGTGAGCGGGCAGTGCAGCGACACGATATCCGCGCGGGAGTACAATTCCGCAAGGTCGGCGTATTCGGCGATTTCGCTGTCCAACGACATTATTTTGTCGTAAACGATGACGTGCATGCCGAACGCGTTTGCGATCGTGCCGACGGTGCGCCCGATTCTGCCGTATCCGACAAGCCCCAGAGTTTTTCCTTTCAGCTCGGTAAGCGGATAGTCCCAGAAGCAAAAGTCTTTTGAATTTGTCCAGCGGCCTTGTTTTACGGCGTCGCTGTGGTGTCCGACGTGGTGGCAACATTCCAGAATAAGCGCGAAAGTGAACTGCGCGACTGCCGCCGTGCCATAGGTAGGAACGTTGCAGACGGGGATACCGCGCTCGGCTGCGGCGACGGTATCGACGACGTTGAAGCCGGTTGCAAGCACGCCGATATATTCGATATTCGGGCAGGCGTCCAGAATTTCCTTTGTGATTTTCACCTTGTTCACGATGACCGCCTGATTATTGCCGATGCGTTTGACAACGGTGTCGAAGTCGTCGGGCGTTCTGTCGTAAACGGTAAGCTCGCCGAGGTTTCTGAACCCGTCCCACGAAAGGTCGCCGGGGTTTTCGGTAAAACCGTCCAGAATAACGATTTTCATAAGTTCCTCCCTGAAAAAGTGCCTGAAGTGCCGGAATTTGCAAAAACTTTATTGCATTTTAATTGTACATTAAAAAGCGGTCGGTGTAAATACTCTTTTTCAAGAAAACGACAAAAACGGACGATTTTTTTGCAAAATTATAGGAAAAAATTGTCCTGTTACAGGACTTTTTTGCCTTTTGAATAAACTTCCGTGACTTTTCCGCGCTCGTCGACGACGTTGAACGACGCGTCATATCCAACGGAAAGAGAGGGAATTTCAAGCCCCAAATATTTTCTCGGCGATTCGGTCGCGCAATAAACCGCCTTTTCAAGCGGCACGCCGTAGCGGACGATGATTTCAACCATTTTCGCGATGTTCGTCGTGCTTCCCGCAAGGGCGGACTTGTCTTTGAGATACGCCGCGGTGCCGTCGGCAATTACAGGCGTGTTTTCACCAAGGATATATTCGCCGACAGGCGCGCCGCACGGGGCAAGGGCGTCGGACACAAGTATGATTTTTTCATATCCTTTGCACTTATAAATGAATTTGAAAAGGTTTTCGCCGATATGCACGTCGTCGGCGATGACTTCCGTATAAATATCGTCAAAGTACATCGCGCACTCGTTCAGCCCGAGATGTTTCGTGATTTTGCCGCCGACGCGGCGGAATCCGCTTGACGCGCAGTAAATATGAGTCGCTCCGTCAAGCCCGGCGTTTTTGCAGGCGATAATCTGATCGTCGATACTGTCGTCGTGTCCCGCCTGCGCCTTTATGCCGTTTCCGACGATTGCTTTTACAAGCGCGACCGCGTTTTTCGTTGCAGGACACAGCGTTACGATTTTAAGAACGTCCGCGTTCCGGCTGAAAAAATCCGCGTCCTTTTCGTCAAAGGAAGTCATTATGTTTTCAACGGGCTGTGCGCCTTTTTTCGCAATGCTTATGTACGGTCCTTCGATATGCGCGCCCAGAATTTCCGCGCCCGACGGCGACAATTTTCTCAGTTTTTCAAACGCTTTGTCAAGCGCGGTAAGCGGGGTTGCGACAAAGGTCGGAAGGTATGCTCCGATACCATTTGAAAGAAGGTAATTTCCGATTTTCGACAATGCGTTTTCGCTAAGTTCCGTGACGTCGTGAGTCACCGCGCCGTGCGTGTGAATATCGACGTATGGCAGTGTAACGTATCGCGGCGCAGATTTTTCGCGCGTCTCAAAAACCTTTGAAATTTTTCCGTTTTCAACGGTTATGTCGACGGCGTTATCGGCGATTTTTCCGTCAAAAATTAACTTTACGTTTTTAATTTCCATAATAAACACCATTTTTTGTCATAATTTGTAAAAGTATATCGTTTCGGGCAGTTGCTCGAAATACAGCGACACGGCGGCTTTTTTGTTGAAATCGAGCGTCACGAGAGAGGTTGTTTCAAACTCGTATCTTCTGCCGTCCGAAAGGGAAAGCGCGCACGATTTTTCGTATTCTAAGGTGTCTTTCGGTTTCTTGAAAATTGCCGACAAAACGCCCGTCTTTTTTTCGACAAGGTTGTCTGCCGCACCTTTTGAAATCTCTTTCCCGCAAAATTTCACGGGGAAAGTCGGCGGCACGAGAAAGGTGAGTTTTGCGGCGGAAAACGTCGCGTTTGAAAAATGCAGCGCAAGACGGTTTTCTTCTTCGACGACGGATATTTTCACAAAATCCCCGTCGTATCCTGAAAAGTCGATATGCGCGGACTTTACCGAACACGACTTGGTTTTCACGTCCGAAAGCGTGTATTCCCCGTCGACGTCGAACCGCGCGGTCAGTTTCCCGTTTTTCACGCCGAACTTTTTTTCGGCCTTTACCGATTTTATAAACGGAACGAGCGACGTATGATTGAAAACTTCCGTTTCGTCAAAAGAAAGCCTGACGCCGTATCCGCTGTCAACGATTTTAATCATACCGATATTTTACCCTTTTTGGGGGCGGTAGTCAAGGCGCGAAATCACGTTTGAACGAGTCTCGTCATATATTGAAAAAAATCGTCGGGGGAAAAGGGTGGACAGATGCCGCGCGGAAGTCGATTTATCTCGGCTGAAAAAAAACTTTGAAACGATAAAAGGAAAATGCGACGACGTGTTTGCCGTCGTGAAAGCGAACGCGTACGGACACGGCGCGACGGAAGTCGCGAAAACTCTTGAAGAAAGCGGTTGCAAAAAATTTGCCGTGGCGTCGGTGTACGAGGCGGAAAGTTTAAGGAAAAACGGGATAAACGGCGAAATCGCGATACTCGGTTTTTGCGAGGATTTCGGGCTTGCCCGCGAAATTGCCGCACGTCCGCTCGTGTACGACGAACACACCCTTTGTCTTGCAAAAAAGTACGACGCGGAAGTTTTCGTAAAAATCAATACGGGAATGAACAGGCTCGGATTTTCGACAATCGGAGAAACGGCGTCCGCCGTGAAAAACCTGCGGGTGCTCGGGGTGTTCACCCATCTTTCGTCGGCAGACGGCGACGACGCAACCGACCGCCGTATTACCGAGGCGCAGATAAAAAACTTTATGGAAGCGGAACTTGTCGTCAAAAACGAAAAGGACGTCCCCTTTTATGCTGAAAACAGCGCGGCGCTCATAAAATACGGCAGATTTTTCGACGGCGCGAGAATCGGAATCGCGCTGTACGGCGTAAATCCCGTCCCGGGCGACAAAACGCCGCTTTTGCCCGTGATGACTTTTCGCGCGGCGGTAATTGCGATAAACACGGTGAAAAAGGGAGATTTTATCGGGTACTCGCGCGGGTATCGGGCGAAAAAAGATATGCGCGTCGCGATAATATCGACAGGTTACGCCGACGGACTCCCGCGGGCGTTGTCGAACAAGGGAATGATTTTCTGCAACGGGCAATTTCTGAAAATCGTCGGAAAAGTTTCGATGGACAGCGTTGCCGTCGACGCGGGCGACGCAGACGTGAAAATTATGGACGAAGTTGTCGTTTTCGGCGACGAGATAACGGTCACGGACGTCGCAAACCGCGCGGATACTCTGCCGTACGAGATTCTGACGGGCGTTTCGGAAAGGGTGAAAAGGGTTTATAAAAATCCGTAATGCCGTAGGCACATCGCGCCGAAGGCTCATCACGCCGTTAGGCACATCTCGCCGCAAGGCACAAAAAAGCCCCGCTTGACGCGGGGCGGAACGGTAAAAGAAATTACTTGTTGTTTTTGATGAAATCTTTAAGTTTTTTGGTTTCCATCTTCCAGTAAATCGTCTTAATCGGCGGGCAGATCGCAAACAGGAATCTTGCGAAGGTGAACAGTCCGCAGGGGTAAACGTATTTCTTCTTGTGTTCGATACCCTTTACCATTTTCTTTGCCACGTGGGCGGGGCTTTGTACGGGGAAGGGTTTCTTGAACTCCTTGGGATTTGCGGTTTTGAAGAAGTTCGTATTCGTTGCGACGGGATACAGGCAGGTCAGCGTAACGTTTTCGGGAAGTTCCAGACGCAGACCTTGCTGGAAGCCTTGCGTGCCGAACTTCGACGCCGAATACACGCAGTAGCCGGGCATAGCCATCTGACCGATTGCGGAAACGGTGATGCAGAAGTGTCCGTCGCGGCCTTTTAAGAAATCAAGGTATTTGCCATAGGTGTACATCGGCGAAATCGTATTGACCTGAAACATTCTGTTGACGCGATCCCAGTCGGCGTAGTTGTACTGTTCGTAATAAGGGAAGCCTGCGTTTGCATAAAAAATGTCGATTGTGCCGAGTTTTTCTTTTGCGACCTCGAAGATTTTGTCGATGCCTTCCTTGTTGCCGACGTCGCATTGCATGGGGAAGACCTTGCTTTGGTCGAACGTGGAAATTACGTCCGTTTTAAGGTCGACGGCAAGGATTTTGTTGTTGCCTTGCACAAGAAGTTTCAATGTTTCGAGACCGATACCGCTGTTTGCGCCGGTCAGAACGATTTTTTTACCGGTAATCATAAATGTGCTCCATATTATTTTGATAATAACATAATAGCACAACGCCGAAAAAATGAAAAGCGTTTTGAAAAACGAAATTGCCGCGGGGCGTTAATTTCCCGCAAGATTGTTTGACTTTAATATAAAATATTTATATAATAAATAAAAATCGGAAAGGGAGAAGAAAAGACGATATGCTGACCGTAAATTACGTTGACGACGACGATGAATTGATGAGAATTTACGACCGCGCGGGGGTGACGGGCGCAAACACGAGCGGTATCAATGCGGTGCTCTTCGACGACGACGAGGGCGTGGGCATATGCAAAATGGTGCTTCGCGACGAAGGGATCCTTATTGTATCTTTCGACGTTGCAAAGGACAAGGCGGAAGATCCGTCGGTTTCCGACTTCTTTTTCAGGACGATTCTTTTCAAACTGTCGATGAGCGAAGTCAATATTCTTATTGCACCCGACGACAGGCTTGAAAAATTCGGATTCAAAAAACAAGGAGATCTGATGGTTGTTGCCGCGCGGGACGTAGTTTTCCCGTCGTCTTGCGGCGGAAATCACCAAATCGATAATTAACCGAATAAAATCGGCGTATAAAGCGTCGATTTTTCCATTAAGGAGCATATATGGAAGAATTTGCAAAACCAACCAACTTTATTGAAGACATCATTGACGCCGACCTTAAAAGCGGCAAGCATACGTTCATAGCGACGCGTTTCCCGCCCGAACCGAACGGGTATCTGCATATCGGCCACGCAAAAGCCGTCTGCATAAACTTCGGCATTAAGGAAAAATATCACGGCACGTGCAATCTGCGTTTCGACGACACCAACCCGTCGAAAGAAGACGTCGAATACGTCAACAGCATTCAGGAAGACATTAGGTGGCTGGGTTTTGAATGGGACGCGCTTTATTATGCGTCCGATTACTTTGAAAAAATGTATTCGCTTGCGGAAGGGCTTATCGAAAAAGGGCTTGCGTACGTCTGCGATTTGTCCGCGGAAGAAATCAGCAAAACCCGCGGCACGCTTACCGAGCCCGGCGTAAACAGCCCGTACCGCGACAGAAGCGTGGAAGAAAACCTGCGTCTTTTCAGGGAAATGCGCGCGGGAAAATACGACGACGGCGAAAAGGTTCTCCGCGCGAAAATCGACATGGCGGCGAACAATATCAACATGCGCGATCCCGTCATTTACCGTATCGTGAAAGCGCCGCACCACAGACAAGGCACGAAATGGGTGATTTATCCCATGTACGACTTCGCGCATCCTTTGGAAGACGCGATCGAGGGTATCACGCACAGCTGTTGCAGTCTTGAATTTGAGGATCACCGTCCCTTGTACGACTGGGTTGTCGAAAAGTGCGGATTTAATCCCCGTCCGAGGCAAATCGAGTTTGCAAGGCTCAACCTTACCCACACGATTATGAGCAAGCGTTATCTTCGTCAGCTTGTCGAAGACGGCGTGGTCGAAGGGTGGAACGATCCCCGTATGCCGACATTAAGCGGTATGCGTGAAAGGGGATATCCCGCGGAAGCCATCCGCGATTTCTGCTCCCGCATCGGCGTGGCAAAGGCAAACAGCGTCGTCGATATCGCGCTTCTGGAACACTGCGTTCGCGAAAACCTTAACGAAAACGCAACGCGCGCAATGGCGGTTCTGAAACCGTTGAAACTCGTTATCGAAAACTATCCCGAAGGGGCGACGGAAACCGTCGAAATCGAAAACAATCCCAACAAAGAAGGCGCGGGAACTCACACCGCGACTTTTAGTCGCGAACTTTTCATCGAAGAAAGCGACTTTTCGCTGAATCCCCCCGCAAAATATTTCCGCTTAAAACCCGGCGGAATGGTAAGGCTCAAAGGCTCGTACATCGTCGAATACACCGGTTGCGACGTCGACGACAACGGCAACGTCAAAGAAGTGCGCTGCAAGTATATCGAAGACAGCAAATCGGGCGGCGCGAACGCGGGCATCAAGGTCAAGGGCGTAATACACTGGGTGAACGCAAACGACTGCGTCGACGTAACGGTAAATCGTTTCGATTATCTTATCAACGACGTCGAAGGCGACCTTATGGATCGCGTCAACAAAAATTCAAAGACGGTTGTCCGCGCGAAAGCCGAAAAATTCATCGTCGAAAACGCAAAGGCATACGACCGCTTCCAGTTTATGAGACAGGGCTATTATATGGCGGTAAGCAATTTCGACAAATCCGCGCCCGTGTTCAACGAAGTCGTGGGGCTGAAAGACAGCTTCAACAAATAAGACAAAAAAAGAAAAACGCCGTCAACTTTTTACGAAAAGCGTTGATATGTAAACTATTTTAGTTTATAATAGTTAAGAAGTATCTTGAAACCACGACGGTTTTTTCGTGATTTCGACCATTGTTTAAGGAGATAAATTATGGCAGTATGTAAAACTTGCGGTTCAGTAGTCCATCAGGGCGACTCGTTCTGCCCCGTTTGCGGACAAGGCCTGTTCAACCCCGAAGACGCGCTTATCTGTTCGGCTTGCGAAACGCCGAATGCGCCCGGGACGCGCTTTTGCAAACATTGCGGCGCGGTGCTTCTGAGAAAGCCCAAGACGGTTCAATGTCCCGTATGCGGCAGCGAAAACGCCGAAGACGCCTTATATTGCACGGCTTGCGGCAGCGAAATGCCCGGCGATTTCGAAAAAGAGTTCGAGGTGGAAAGCATCGAAAAACTGCAAGCGGTTTTGCCGCTCATCCACTCTTATGCCGAAAAGTTCAACGGCGAATTTGACAAACTTTCCGAAGAAGAATTGAAAAATTCCACGTACGTTTGCCCGGTATGCGGCAAGCGCAACAGCATTTCCGACGAAAAGTGCCGTCGTTGCGGCAGAGATAAGAACAGAAGTCTGTACCTTGCAAGCAAGCAACGTATTCCTTCGTTCGAAGACGCCGTCGAGGTGCCCGACGTACCGCACACTCCCGTGGTCGAGCCCGTATTCCCGGTGAAAGCGGACAAAAAGCCTGAGTTTATAAACGGTAAAAAGTCTGCCGACAGCAAACCCGTAAGGGGCGGCGGACAAGCCGGTTACGCAGGCGGCTATGCTTATTCGGGCGACGGATTTATGCAAAATTCGCCCATAGTACAGCCCCTTGCAATCGTTCCGTACGTCACGCAGGAACAGCCCTTGTGGCAGTATGCGTCCAAGGCGGATTATGAAAGAATGCGTCGTAATAACGCAAAAAAATAACGGGGGAATTATGGATAAAAAAACAGAAAACGTTAAAAACGAAAAAGTCGTATTTTACGCTCCGCTGCCGGTCAACAAACCGTATCCTATCATAAGGCCCAGCGAAAAAATCCAACTTCAACCCACGGTAAATCCCGTTGCGATCGTTCCTTACCTGTCTGCGGGCGAGGAAGAAGAAACCGTCGCGCAGTCCGCGGCGGAACAACAGACCGTTGCCGCAAGAAAGACGGAAAAACGCGCGTCGGCACGTGTGTCGGGCGTTCTTATGCTTATCATCGCCACGCTGTCGATAATTCTGTTCGGGTTGTCGTTCGCGGCGAAATATCCCATTGCGGGAGCGGAAAAATACATCAGCCTTAAATACTTTGCCGATATGTTCGACGTGATGCTCAAAACGCACGAATTTGCAAAGTTCGACATTGTTTTCGCGCCGTATCTTATCGCCGTCGCCTACGTTGCGATAATCGTCAACTTCATTTTGTCGATAATCGCGATTTCCACGGGAAAGAGAATAGGATTTACCCCTTGCGCGGTCATAGCGTTCCTGTGCTTTGTCGTCGCGGCGTTTTATGAGATGAAATTCTTCTCTCAGATCAAAAATCTGGGCAATCTGCTTTCGCGCGATTGCGGTTGGCCCTCGATAATGCTGATTATTATCGGCGGCGCAAACCTTGTGTTCGCATTCGTCTGCAACATAATTTGTCCTAAACACAGAATTCAGGAAACTGTCGAGTTTTAAGCGGAGGTTATATAATGAAAAGAAAAAACAAAAAAGTAGTTGCCGAATCTTTGCCCGTGAGCGCGGAAGAAACCATTAAAAACGCCCGCGCGGAAATGAAGGACGAAGATTTTTCTGAACTCAGAATTCAAAAGTCCGAAGCAACGCCCATTCCGCAAGGGAAACCCGCGGCGGCTGCTCCCGCTCCGCAAAACGCGCAAAAAGTCCCGCCCGAGATTGCAAATCCCGTCGAATATGCGGTGATGCGTCCCGTGGCAGGCGGTCTTCAACCCATAATTGCACCCCGCGGTCAGGTTCAGCTTAACCCCGTCGTAGTGCCTGTGGCGTTCGTGCCGTACGCAACGCAAAACCAACCCGTTTTGCAAATCGACAATAAACCCAAACAGCAACAACCGCTGCCCGAAGTCAAGGATCAACCCCTTGATAAAAAGGCGGCGCGCGCGGCAAAACGCCGCGATAAAAAGCCCGAGTTTGTCGGGGATGACCTTTCCGCAGAAAAAGCAATCAAGAAAACGAAAGCCAAAAACCGCGCGTTTGCGGCAATCCTTTTCGTTATCACCCTTGGATTCTTTGCGTTTGTCATTCTCAACCACTTCGCGGCAGAACTTAAAATCACAAGCCTTGCGCTTGCCCCCGGCGAGCCCGATATCATTGCCGGCTGGATGAACTTCAATACAAGCAACCTTATCGCACAAGTTCCGCTGTTCCTTTACACCGTGGTATGCGCGATTGCTCTTGCGACGCTTATCGTGGAATTCGTGGGGCTTTTCAACGGCCATGGATACCACATCTGGATTTCCGCGCTTATTCTGTTCGTATTGACGGTGGCGGGCGCAGTTATCTGTGCAACCGTTCCCGCATTCAAAGCGCTTAACGTTCCTTTGAACCCGATTGCGAAGGGCAGCTTCGTATGGCGTCTTGCGATGGTGTCGGTGGTATTTTTGATTTTCGCGCTTTGCTTCATTCCAAGGAAGCCCAAGTTCGATAACGACGACGATTTAAGCGATCTGATTTAACAAAAGACAAAGAAAAATCCCGCGGAGTCCGCGGGATTTTTGTTTGCGCTTTTTCGTTTTGTTCGTTTAATATTCTACGCCGGGGATTTCTTCCCATTCAAGGACTTCTTCCCACGTCTTGCCGTGGTCGATGCAATAAGAATACAACGCAATCGTACTTTGTCCGAATTTTTCAGCGAAAATCGAATTGCCCATTACCATATATAAGGGCACCAAATCTCCGCCTATAATTTCCACGTAATCTTTCTCAATTCCGTTCATTCTTTTATCTCCTTCGTATTATTATCTGTTGGAACAATTATTTATTAAAAATATCGTTTCCTTTTGAGTCCACGCCGACGACGCACTCGAACCCTTCGACTTCGAGTTTCGTTACCGCTTCCGACAAAAGTTCCGGAAAAGCGATGACTTCCGCCGACTTTATCGCCGATTTATAAAACGCGCCCGCTCCGCCGATTGCGACGAAGTAAACCGCGCCGTTTCGTTTTATCGCGTCGACTACCGCGCGCGTGCGCGCGCCTTTACCTATTATACCTTTAAGTCCCGCGTCCAGCATATCGGGCGTATAAACGTCCATGCGTTTCGACGTAGTGGGGCCGCAACTGCCGTATGGTTCGCCGTCTTTTGCGGGAGTCGCGCCCGTGTAATAGACAAACGAATTTTGAAGGGGGAAAGGCAAGGGCTCATTGTCTTTCATAAGGGCGAAAATCTTTTTGTGAGCGGCGTCGCGCGCCGTGTAAATCGTGCCGCTTATCGACACGATATCGCCCGCATTCAGCGTTTTCAGTATTTCAATATCGCTTGTATCGACCTTAATCATTTATCCCTCGATTATTCTTTCGCCGTGGCGCGAGCAATGGCATTGTACGGTGACCGCGACGGGCAGTCCCGCAATGTGGGTGTTTTCCGTTTCGATAAACACGCGAAGGGCGGTAACGTCGCCGCGGAAGCCTTCCGCGCCGATGCCCAAAGCGTTGATTTTTTCAAGCATTTCCTTTTCAAGGGAAGAAAGATATTCGTCGGGGTTTTCCTTGTCCAAGTCGTTCAAAAGGGCGTGCTTGCTCATAATCGCCGCCTTTTCCATCGTGCCGCCGACGCCGACGCCCAAAATTACGGGCGGACACGGGCAACTGCCTGCGTCTTTCACCGTTTCCACAACCTTTTCGACCACGCCCTCGACGCCGTCCGCAGGAGTTAGCATAAAAAGCCGCGACATATTCTCGCTGCCGAATCCTTTCATCATGCAGGAAACTTTCACTTTGTCGCCTTTCACGACGCGCGTGTGGATAATCGCGGGGGTGTTGTCGCCCGAGTTTTTGCGGGAAAGCGGATGCACGGACGATTTGCGGAAGTTTTCATACGCTTGTCTTACGCCGTCGTTTACGGCGTCTTCGACGTATTTCCCGGAAAGCGCGACGTCCTGCCCGATTTCCAAGAATACGACGGCAAGCCCCGTATCCTGACATACCGGCGAGTTTGTATCCCGCGCGATTTCGGCGTTTTCGGTCAGGACTTTCAGCGCGAAGCTTTCGCGTTCGTTTGCGCCTTTTGCCGCTTTCAGACGGCAATATACATTTTCGTCAAGGTGCGTTCCGATGTTCTCAAAAATTTCCCTGACCGCGTTTTCGATTTTTATCGTGTCGATTATCATACTTCACCTTTTTACCGATATAGTATAACATAATATCGCTTGTAAAGCAAAAAAAACCGTGATACAATATTAAACGAGGTTAATATGTCACTGAAAATAATGTCGATCGCCAGCGGCAGTCACGGGAACTGCACTTATATCTCGTCGGAAACGACGCATATCCTTGTGGACGCAGGGGTAAACTTGAGAAGAATTTCAGACGCGTTGAAGACAATCGGCGTGGGAATTACGGATTTGTCGGGAGTTGTCGTCACGCACGAGCACGACGACCATATTTCTGGACTTTCCGCACTTGCAAACGCAGGCGTCAAGGTGTACGCGCACGAGCGGATTATGCCGCATATCGCGCGCCGAATAGGGCCGATTCCGTTTGAAAACGTAGATTTTTTCGACGCGGGGTTTGAAATCGGCGATATTGCGGTTTATCCGTTCAGGATACCGCACGACACGGTATATCCGCTTGCTTATACGTTCGTGTCCGGCGGCGCAAGGGTTTCCGTCGCAACCGACATCGGTCATATAACCGAAGGAATTTTAAGTAATTTGAAGGGTAGTCAGGTAGTATTGCTGGAATCGAATCACGACGTGGAAATGCTGATGAAAGGCTCGTACACGCAACGGCTCAAAACGCGTATTTCGGGCGCAAACGGGCATATTTCCAACGATTGCGCCGCAAACGTCGCGACCGTCCTTGCACACAGCGGGCTGAAAACGCTGATTCTCGGGCATATGTCCGAGGAAAACAACTGCCCGGAACTTGCTTTTTCGACGGTATTGTCCGCCCTTGACGCAAACGGGTTTTCGGACAAAGTCCGCGTCGAACTTGCATATCAGAATAAATGCGGAGAACTTATCGAAGCCGATGAAAAATAAGAATTTCAAGTTTTCAAATACGGGCAACGCGTTTCTCGTTGCGTTTGCGACCTTTTACGTCCTGAGCCTTATTTACGAATTCTCTTTCCGTTTCACAAGCGGAATGAGCGGAGCGGCGGCGTGGTGTCAGTATCTTATCAACCCCGTTGCGTTCATAGGCTCGATGCTCGTTTACGCAAAGCGTAAAAACGTCGACGTCGTGTCCGCGACGAAACTCAACAAAAAAATCGGGCTGAAACAAATCGGCATACTTTCGCTGTTGTCGGTATGCTGCATTATGGCGTTTTTGCCCGTGTCGAACATATTTTTGGACATACTTTCAAGGCTCGGGTTCGATATGAGCCTTAATATCGTCGATACGACGGCATCGGTCGGCGCATACTTTTTGGGACTGTTGCTACTTGCGGTGCTTCCTGCGTTTGCCGAAGAGTTTCTGATGCGCGGCGTCGTCCTGAACGCGGCGTCGAGAAAGCGCGATTATTCCTATGCGATTCTTATCACCGCGGGTATGTTCTCGCTCATGCACGGCAACCCGATACAGACGGTGCATCAGTTTTTGCTGGGCGCGGTGCTTGCCTACGTCGTGCTTGTGTCGAAGTCGCTGTGGGCTGGGATTTTCCTGCATTTCTTCAACAACTTTTTAAGCCTGACGCTGGAATACCCGTACGAAGCGATTATGAAGAATACGAGCTTGGGCTCGATGCACGTCGGATATCGGTATCTCATCTGGATTGTGGCGATACTCTTGGGCGGCACGCTCGTCGTATATCTTCTTAAAAAGTTCACGAAAGTAAGCGCGCCGAAACGCATTGAAATTTTGCCGGATAACGCCGAAGTCATCGACGTTTACGAAAACAACGACGGCGTTTATTCCACCGAAAAGACCTTGTCCGTTAAAGCACAAGAAAGCAAAAACGATTTTGCGGCGGCATTTAGGGATTTGTGCGGAATTTTCAAAAAAGGCGGATTAAAGGCTGCTTATAATAAGATAAACACCATAATCCGCGATATTACGCCCGAAGATGACGAAATGACCGAGATGTCGCGCGAGGACTTTTTCCCGTCGAATATCAAGCTTGTTTACGTCATTCTCGCGGTAATTTGGATTATCTCGCTGGTCAGCGGATTTTTGAATTGATGACAAAACGTTTCGCAAAAAACGGCATATACGCGTTCTCGATGCTCCTTATCGCAATCTTTCGTATTATGGTTTCGGAAGGGGTTTTGTCGGGGTTTTCCGTGCTCGGTTCCGACGCCGTGTGGAGCGTCGTCGTGCAAGTCGGATTTATGGGCGTCGTGCCGCTTTTACTTTACGTAATATATCTTAAATTTTCCCGGGACAAGCACGTCTTAACAACAATCGCGGCGGAGTTCAAGTACGATTCGTTGCCCGCAAAAAAAAGTTGGGTTTATATTTTCCTGATTTCGATTTTCGCAACCTTTATGGTGACGTGTTTATCAAACGTCTGGTACAATCTTATTTCGGTTATCGGCTACACTCCCTCGGTTTCAAAACCGCTTGTTTACGACAACATCGGCGTACTGTTTGCGGATATCGCGCTCACGGCGATTCTTCCCGCGACGTTTGAAGAGTTCACAAACCGCGGACTTTGTTACGGCGCGAACGAAAACGCGCGGTTTCCGACTTTTGCGATAATTCTTTCGGCACTGATGTTCGCGCTGATGCATACGAACGTCACGCAGGTGTTTTACACGTTCTTCTTCGGGCTTATTACGGGCGCGCTCGTTTACGTCACGAAAAGTATATATCCCGCGATGTTTTGCCATTTCGTCAACAACTTCGTTGCGGTGATGCGCGATTACGGACGGCAAACGGGAAAAGGCTTCGATTTTCTGAACAAGGCGTACGGTTTTCTGCTTGGCACGACCAAAGGCGGAATAATCGCCACGATATTGTTTATACTCGTTGCGTTTTTGATGTTCGTACTGTTTTTGAAGACGTCGGTTATCGAGAGCGACAACAGGATCGAAAAAGGCAAGGAAGTCGCGTTTTGTAAGGAAGAGACCGCACGGCTTGACAACGCGCCGCTGTATTTTGCGATAACGCTGAATGCGCTTATTACGATATTTACCTTTGTATGGGGGGTTATAAGATGAAAATCAACGTCGTGTGCGTGGGCAAGATAAAAGAAAAGTATTTTACTGACGCGATAAACGAATATGCAAAAAGAATTTCAAGGTTTGCGGAGTTTAAGGTTATTGAGTGCGCGGAATTCCCCGTGAAAAACCAAAGCGCGGCGGAAGTATTGCAGTCTGTCGAAAAGGAAGGCGAGAAAATACTCGAATGTGTCAAAGGATATGTCATATTGACAGCGATTGACGGGAAAATGCTGGATTCCGTGGAGATTTCGCGGTTAATGAGTGTCAAAATGACAGAGGGTGTTTCCGAGATAACTTTCATCATCGGCGGCAGCAACGGCGTGAGCGACAAAGTGAAAAACCGCGCCGATTTCAAAATTTCTTTCGGGAAAGCGACTTATCCCCATCAGCTTATGCGCGTGATTTTGTCGGAGCAGATTTACCGTGCGTTTTCGATAATGAACAATCTGCCGTACCATAAATAACTTTTATTATTACTTCAAATCAGGTCAAACGAAAAAGTTTTTTCATATTATGTCGTATGATTTACGCGTACGACGATCTATTGAACGACCTTAAAACAAGAAAAAATTATTTTTCAATCGGACAAAGCGTGTTTTCGCGCGAAATTTTCGCATTTGTTAAAGGACGGGGGAATCCGCACTCGCTCATATTCGGCGGGATTCACGCAAGAGAGTGCGTTACCGCCGACGTCGTGATGCGGCTTTACGATAATTACGACGAAAGTTTGCCGGCGATATGTTTCGTGCCGCTTGTAAACCCGGACGGCGCGATGCTTGTGAAATATTCGCTTGACGGGGCGGAGTTTTCGTCGCGCGAGTTTTTGAAACGGGTGAATAATAATTCAACGGATTTTTCAAAATGGAAAGCAAACGGGCGGGCGGTAGACCTCAACGTAAACTTCGACGCGGACTTTGGAAAAGGCGAAAGCAACGTGTTTTATCCCGCGCCCGAAAACTACGTCGGTGAGCGTCCGTTTTCCGAGCCCGAAACGCTTGCTATGAAAAAATTGACTGAAAATTTCGGCTTCAAAGCGGCGATGTGTCTGCATACAAAGGGAAATCTTATCTATTATGGCTATAAAAAATTGAAATGTTATAAAAATTATGTTAAAATGATTGCAGCCGCAACCGGACTTCCCGCCGTGACAAGCGACGGCAGCGCGGGTGGCTACAAGGACTGGTTTTTGAAAAACGGCTTTGGATTTTCGATAACGGCGGAACTTGGCGACGATTGTCTTTTTCACCCGATTTCACGCGATTACACGGCGGAATTTGCGAAAATCCTTGAAAACACGCCGAAAATCCTTGCAAAAATCGGTGAAGAAATATGGATGAAAAGTTTATGCGCCGCGCAATCGAGCTCGCAAAACAGGCGGAAACTTTCGACGAAGTCCCCATCGGCGCGGTCATCGTCCTAAACGGAGAGATCGTCGCGGAAGGCAACAACAGAAAAGAACGGGACAATTCGGCAATTTCGCACGCGGAAATCGTCGCGCTCAAAAACGCCAACGAAAAACTCGGCTGGTATCTTTCGGACTGCGAAATGTACGTCACGCTCGAACCGTGCGCGATGTGCGCGGGCGCGCTTATAAACAGCAGGCTGAAAGCGGTTTACTTTGGCGCGTACGACCAAAAAGCCGGCTGCTGCGGCACTCTTTACGACCTTCCGACGGACAAGCGGTTCAACCACAGACTCCACGTCGAAGGCGGCATCTTAAAAGACGAATGCGCCGCGCTCCTTTCGGAATATTTCAGAAAAAAACGCAAAAAAGACAGCGACATACAAGGTGAAAAATGATTATTATCGGTCTTGGCAACAAAGGACTTTCCTATAAAAACACATATCACAACATGGGTTTCGACGTCGTGAGCAAACTAGCGAAAGAGCTGGGCGTCAGGTTTTCGCATACCGAGTGCAAGGCAAAAACCGCCGTTACAAACGTGAACGGGAAACGCGTCGTCCTTGCAAAACCCGAAACGTATATGAACCTTTCCGGCGAGTCGGTCAGGGAACTTATGGGGAAATATAAGGAAACGGCGGACGGCATAATCGTGATTTACGACGATATCGACATCGCAATCGGCACGATCCGCGCAAGGAACGCGGGAAGCGCGGGCACTCACAACGGCATGCGGAATATCGTGGAATGCTTGAACGGCAACACTGCTTTCAAGCGTATCCGCATCGGCACGGGATTCGACCACGGCAACGTGCCCCTTTACAACGTCGTGTTGTCGAAAGTCAAGGGCGAAAACAAAACGCTTGTCGACGCCTCGACCGACTTTGTCGCAAACGAACTTTTGTCGTTTTTGAAAGACGGCGACTTTGACAAACTTATGAGAAACGTCAACGGATTTAAGCCCGAATGACGAAAAATATAAAAACGAAATGTACGACTTTTTGAGACTCGAAAACTTAAAAGGCGACTGCAAAAACCTTCTCGACGCAGTACGGGGTGGCAAAGCCACCACGGCGTTTTCGCTTGTCCAAGGAGCAAAAAACCACGTTACAAGTGCAATTCCGGGAGTTAAACTGCTGATTGTGCCGGATAGACTTGCCGCCGAAACCGCATACACTCGTCTGAAAGCGTACGTGAACGACCGCGTCGTGTTTATCCCCGACAAGGACGACGTACTCTTGAACAGAAAGGCGGGCTCGGTCGGACTCACGGGAAGAAGAATCGAGACGTTGACGCGCCTCATACAAAACAAAGCGGAAATCGCGGTTATCCCCGCCGAGGCGCTTTTGCAGTATTATCCCAACGTCGATGCGTTCAGGGCGGCGCACGTTACCCTTATGAAAGAAGAAGAGTACGCGCCCGAAAAAGTCGCGAACAAACTTGTGTCGATGGGTTATACCCGCGTCGAAAGCATGTCCGACCGCGGCGAGTTTTCATTGCGCGGCGACGTTCTGGACGTATATCCCCTTGCAAGCGAATACCCGATAAGGATAAGTTATTTTGACGACCTTGTCGAAAGCATAAAATTTTTCCGCCCGGAGACGATGGAAAGCGTGAAAGAAATCGGACACGTCACGCTGTCGCCGGCAACCGACGTACTCATCACCCGCGACGAAGCCGACAAAATCATCGGAAAAATCAAAAAACACCGCACGACGAACGGCGGAGCGAACGACGTAATCGACGACGTCATCGGCAGGCTCGAACTTAATCCGACCGACAGAAACCTTGTGTGGATAACGCCGTTTATCGACGAAAGAAGCGTGATTTTCGATTATCTTCCGCGCGACGCGACGATTATCGTGGACGAGCCGAAACTTTTGTACGACAAGTTGGAACTTATCGAAAAGGAACACTCGTCAAGGGTAAAAAGCCTTGTCGAAAGCGGCGAAGTACTGCCGATTCATAAGGAGTCGATTTTAACGCGCGCATACGCGCTGACGTATATAAGGGTGATGAAGCGGCTTGCTTTCCAGCAGTTGACCGCGCTCAATCCCGTGTTCGAGTCAAGCGCCGTATATACGCTCAAATCGCAGCAGCCCGCAAAGTATTATCTTGACCGCAACGTGCTTTACACCGACGTCAAAAATTTCAATGCGACGGGCTACAAGGTCATGCTTTGCTGCGGCGACGAAAACCGCGCGAAGAACGTGTCGAAATCGCTCAAAGAAAACGATATTTACGCAGAGTGCGACGAAGATTTTTCACGCAGTAAAATCATTGCGACAAAAGCCCCGATACGCGTCGGATTTATATATCATCAGGCAAAACTCGTCGTCCTCGGAATGGACGAACTTTTTGGCAAAATCGGACAGAAAACAGAGTTAAACAAACCAAAAACGGGGTTTATCCAGTTAAAAACGGGAGATTACGTTGTTCACGAGCAATACGGAATCGGCGTTTGCGAAGGCTCCGACCGCATCACCGTCAACGGGATAACGCGCGATTACGTCGTGCTTCGTTACCGCGACGGCGGAAAACTTTTCGTGCCCATCGACCAGATGGACATGCTGACGAAGTTTTCGGGCGGAGAAACGCCGAAACTCAATAAACTCGGCGGCGACGAATTCAAAAAAACCAAAGAAAAAGCGAAGGCGTCGATACGTAAACTTGCCTTCGATCTGCTGAAACTTTATCAGGAACGCGAAAAGCAAAAAGGATATAAATATTCCCCCGATACGCCGTGGCAGCGCGAATTCGAGGAAAATTTCGAATACGACCTGACCGACGACCAGGATCGCGCCGTCCGCGAAATCAAGGACGATATGGAAAAAGGGCGCGTGATGGACAGGCTTGTCTGCGGCGACGTCGGCTACGGCAAAACGGAAGTGTCGTTCCGCGCGGCGTTCAAAACGGTCATGGACAACAAGCAAGTCGCGATTCTTGCCCCGACGACAATCCTTGCAAAACAGCATTTCAACACCTTAAACGCAAGGTTGCAGGGATTCGGGATAAAGACGGTACTTTTATCAAGGCTTCAATCGGACAAGGAAATCGACCGCTCGCTCAAAGAAATCGAAGACGGCGTGGTAAGTATCGTCGTCGGCACGCACCGCATACTGTCGAAAGACGTCGCGTTCCACGATCTCGGGCTTTTAATTCTTGACGAAGAGCAGCGTTTCGGCGTGGAGCACAAGGAAAAACTGAAAACGGTGAAAAAGGACGTCAACGTTTTAACTCTCACCGCAACGCCGATCCCCAGAACTTTGAATCTTGCGCTGAGCGGAGTCCGGGACATAAGTCTTCTGGAAACCCCGCCGAAAAACCGTTTGCCCGTGCAAAACTACGTCGTCGAATACAGCGACGGGCTGTTGAAAGACGCCGTCATGCGCGAAGTGAGCCGCGGCGGACAGGTATTTATCCTTTACAATTACGTCGAAACCATCGAGGCGTTTGCCGAAAAGGTCAGGAAACTCGTTGACGGCAAAGCAAGGGTGATGGTGGCGCACGGTCAGATGGGCGCGGGCGAACTTGACAAAAGAATGACGTCGTTTTATCAAAGGGAAGCGGACGTGCTTATCGCAACGACGATTATCGAAAACGGCATCGACCTTCCCGACGCGAACACTCTTTTCGTCATCGACGCCGACAGATTCGGGCTTTCGACTTTGTATCAGTTAAGGGGCAGAGTCGGCAGAAGCGGCGCGCTTGCCCACGCATATTTCACGACGCGGCTTAACAAAGTCCTGACCGACGACGCCGTAAAACGCCTTACCGCGCTTACCGAATACAGCGACTTCGGCAGCGGCTTCAAAATATCGCTGCGCGACCTTGAAATAAGAGGCGCGGGAACTTTCCTCGGCGCGGAACAGCACGGCCATATCGAAAAGGTCGGCTATGAACTGTACAGCAAGATTCTGAAAGAAACCGTGGAAGAAATCAAAAACGGCGGCGTAAAGAAAGAAAACAACGTGCTTATCAAAATCGACGTCGACGCATACGTCCCCGAAGACTACGTGGGCGACGGCGACAAAATCAGGGTATACAAGCGCATTTCGGAAGTTACGAGCGTGAAAGAAAGGGACGAACTTATTGCGGCGCTGTCCGACGTATACGGCCCTGTGTCCGCGCCGCTTAAAAACCTTATCGACATCGCACTGTTAAAAAGCCTTGCGGGAGAATACAACGTCGAAAAAATAGTCGCGACGAAAAAAGGCGCGGCATTCGTGTTCCGCGACGCGAACGTTTTTAAGGAGCAAAACCTGCTTTCCGCCGTGGCGAAACTTACCGAAGACGTCGTGCTGACGGCGACCGTACCCCCGCAACTGTTGTTCAACACAAAGGGGCATTCTGTCGAGCAGGTTGTCGAAAAGATGATAAACTTTTTGCTGATCACGCAAAAATCGTGAAATTTCCCGCGTGAAAAACAAAAAAACGATAAAAAGGAAAATATATAAAAACGTTTGCCTAATTTAAGGTAATCTTATATAATATGGTGTACGGTTTTTATTATTATATATAATTCCGCAAGGAGTCTATGATGAATATTAAGAAATTCTTGGCAGTTATACTTGTGACGATTATCGCAATTACCGTGTTTGCGGGTTGCGACGTTATCACGAAGAACGAGGAGCGCGACTACAACCAATCGCTTGCCACCGTGAAATACGCAGGGCTTACGTCCACCGTCACGAAGGGCGAGTTTAACGAGTCGTTCAACTCACTTGCCTACTATTACGTTTACTATTACGGATACACCGTCGACGAAGCGGCGACATCCATATTGGATTCGCTTGCCCAGCGCAAGCTGCTTATCCTTTACGTCCGTGACGAAATCGCAAAAAGTCAGGGTGTCGCAAACACCACCGCGGTTGCCGACCTGCTGAACGCCGTTGAGAAAAACGAAGCGGTAAAGAGCGCGAACGAATCCATGGCAAAGTGGTACGAACAGGTGTTTGAGGAACTCTGGAAAGAGGCAAACTCCACCGACGACACGACGGACGATACGACCGACGACGATAAAGTCGACGAAACCGACAAAATCGCTGCGCGTCCCACTCGTCCCGACAAGGCGGAAGCGGAAGTCGATTACAATGCGGAGTTAAAGCCCGAAGACGCCGAAATCAAATTCTTTGAAAAGGCGAAAAAAGATTTGTACACAGCAAAAGAATGGGAAGAACTCAACAAGGTCGAAGGTAAGGTCGATTACGTCGACAAGGCATTGAACGAACTCAAAAAACAACTTGCAGACAACTACAAGTCCTACGATTATTACCTTAACAGCGCGTACGAAACCCAACTTATCTCGAAGTATAAGAGAGAACTCGTCAAGGATTTCGACCCCGACGACGCCGCAATTAAGAGCGAATACGAAAGATACGTTTCTCTCAACAAGGAAAAATTCAGCATCGAAACGGAATCGAATTACAAGTCGGCAATCTCGTCGTCCCTGACAAACACCGTTTATCATCCTACGTCGGAACACGGCTACGGCTACGTTTTCAACATTCTCTTTAAGTTCAGCGACGAGCAATCGACCGAACTTAAAAACTTCACGGCGGGACAACCCGACAAAACAATCGTCGAAAAGTATCGCGCACAACTTGCAAACAAAATCGAGGTTATGAAGTCGAATCCCGATTACGATCCCGACGAAGTCTGCGAAGAGTGCGAAAAAGCACAAAAAGACAACAATGACCCCAACAAGTACTGCACGAAAGAAAAATGCAACGCCCGTCCTTACGAGGTCGATAGCGAAGGCAATATCAAGAAGTACAACGTAATGGACGTAATCAACGAACTTACGGCGAAACTCGACGCGGCAACTACGTTTGAGGCAAAACGCGAAATCGCGGCGCAGTACGTTTATATGGTAAACGACGACACCGGTATGTATAATACGAGCAGCAATAACGCCATCACTGCGGGCGGCAACGGATACCTTATCTCGCCCCACGAAACCGATAAAACTTACGTCGAAGAATTTTCGAAAAAGGGCAGAGAACTTGTAAATAACGGTCTCGGTTCGTACGGCTGGTGCGTCACCGACTACGGCATTCACTTCATGTTCGTAAGTTATATTCCTTACGACGCGACGAAAGTCGAGAAGGAAAATGAAATTCCCCTTAAATATATCGTTTACTACGGCCGCGAAGACGACGAAAACGACAAAAACAAAACGCTCCGTGACGTCATTGTCCAAGATCTTAAATCCAAAAATACCGAGGCACGCTATCAGATTGCCGCTCAGAACGCAATCGCAGCAAACAAAGACAACTCGATTTCAAGGAATAAGAAAGTCTGGGAAAAGACAGTGAAAGAACTCAAAAAATCGCTTGGCGTAAAAGAATAAGACAAAACAATCAAAAACCTTCGGGCAACCGAAGGTTTTTTATCGGTTTTTTTGAAAGAAAAAACAACCGCAGGATAATCTCAAAAATGGGTATTGTAAAATTGAGAATCTGATGATATTATATAATCAATAAAACAACTTTCGGAGTCATTATGCAAAACGAAAACAATTTTGAAAAACACGAAAAACTGAAAAAAAAGTTGAAGATCGCGGGATTTGTCCTGGTGATTGTCGGGGCGGTGCTGGCATTGGCGGCGTTCATCGACTTTTTCATAACGGTCGGTAATCCCGACAAAGGAATGCCCAAACTCTTCTTCCTGGCGTTTATAGGGCTTCCCATGCTGGGTATCGGGGCAGGGCTTCTCACATTGGCGTTTCGCCGCGAAATTGCCACGTATTCCAAAAACGAAAGTGTGCCCGTCATTAACGAGGCAAGTTCGGAAATCGCGCCGGCAATACAAAACGTCGTGAAAGCGGCAAAAACCGAAAGCGGCGTCAGGTGCGAATGCGGCGCGTTGAACGACGCTGACGCGAAGTTCTGCAAGGCGTGCGGAAAGCCGCTTGCAAAAACCTGCGACAACTGCGGCGAAGCGAATTCCGCCGACAGCGCATACTGCAATAACTGCGGCAACAAGCTGTAATAAAAAGAGAAAAGGGGACTTGCAAAAGCAAGTCCTTTTTTTGCGCCGTGTTTTTGACTAATACTGCGTTTCGCCCACGGCTTATACGGTAAAGTATTAAGCCGCTCGCGTGCCTTGTCTTATTCTAAAAACACGACGGAAAAACCATACAAAACCCGATATTCGTCGGAAAATTTTTTCATATTCGTTGAATTCTCGATTTTTCAATGATATAATAATATAGGCAAAACCCGCGGGAGTGTCCGCGGTTTGCAAAACACAGATTAAGGAGAAAATTATGGGAGATTATTCAAAATTTATCGACGAAAAAAGACGCGCCGTACCGACGCCCGAAAGCATGGTTGACGAAAACGGCATTTGCGCGTTCGGAACTTTCGACAAGGAATTTGAAAAAATGGACCTTGTGAAACTGAAAAAACCCACAAGTTTGCCAAATTGCTTCAACAGGCTTAAACTCACGCTGTGGGAAGCGACGGAAGTCCATCTGAAAAACGGTGTGCTGCTTGCGGTGGTTTGCGATATGGGCATATTCGGAAAAACGCTGAACGTGTTTTACGACAAGCGTACGAAAAAGGTTTATTGCTGGGATACCAACTTAAAATCAAAGGACACCGTTATCGCGCCGAACCTTATTAACGGTGCCGTTGCAGAAGGGAAAACACCCGTGTCGCACGTCAGATATGTCAACGACTTCCAGGACGGCAAATGCCATCTTAAAGGACAACATACGGGCAAATGTCTGATCACCGTTCCTCAAAAAGACAAAACGATCGTCGCGGCAATCAAAGAAAACTACGGCGAAGCGACAATCGAGTACGACTTCACGCTGACGCGTTTGTCAAAACCTTGCGTAGCAAGCATTCCTTTTGGCAAAAACCGCCCGCTGTACAGCCAGAAAGACTTCTTTAAGGCGGAAGGCAGGCTTGTCATTAACGGCGAAGAAATGCTGACGGACGAAGATTCTGCGGCAATCGTCGACGATCACAGGGGCTATTATCCCCGCCGCGCCCATTACGACTGGGTAACGACGATGGGTAAATGCAACGTCGACGGCGCAGAAAAATGGCTTGCGTTCAATCTCACCAGAAATCAATCCATCGATCAGGAAAAGTATAACGAAAACATACTTTGGCTTGAAGGGAAAACAAGCATTCTTCCGCCGATAACGTTCACGAGAAACCCCGAAAGCAAGGACTTTAAGGATTATTCGGAATGGATTGTCAAGGACGAGCACGATATGGTAAACCTTAAATTCAAGGTATACAATATGAATCCGATGATTATGCACGCGCTTGTCGTAAACATAGATTATTATGTCGCATACGGCGAACTCGAAGGGTATATCCGTGACGAAGACGGCAAGAAATACGTCCTTGACGGAATGCTCGGCATGGGCGAAGATAAAACGCTGCTGCTGTAATAAAGCCCGAAAAACAGCATGCAAAGTACTGCCGTTCGACAAAAACACAATAATTGTATGAAAGTCTTAAACGGCGAAACATGCAGTTTATCCGTAAAAATCGCGTGATAAAACATATAACTACGAGAACAGGACAAAAAACAAAAACAAAAAAGACAGCCTGCGGGTTGTCTTTTTTATGCAAGGAAACAAGTTGTTTTTAACGAGGTTCCGAATTACTATTCCTGCGTTTCCTGCCTGAGCAGGGTTGCGTAGCGCAGCATATGTTTGCGAGAGGACACGCCGAGTTTTTCCAGAATGTTGTGGTTGTGGAATTTAAGCGTGCTTTCGCGGATATTAAGGACGTCGGCGATTTCGTTTGCGGACTTGCCGTCAATATACAAGTCGAAAATCTTTCTTTCCGTTTTCGTGAGTTCTTTCAGCCCGGCTTTGAACGCCTCGTAGTTGTCCGGATCGATTTCGTTTTTGCGGGAATACGCAAGCCTTTCGATTTCGGCTTGTCGCTTGTCGATTTCGGCGGTCTGGTTTTCGGTGACGCTTGCAAGTTCCTCGTTCTGGCGTTTCAACTTATCCGTTTCGAGATCGCGCAGTTTATCCTGTTCGGCAAGGTAGACGAACAAGTCGTCGATTTCGATAATGTCGGAGTTGTTTTCGGCGTGCTCCTGCTTGCGGATTTGTTCCAGATTTTTTATCACCGGCGCGACGAATTTTCGTGAGAAGACAACCGAAAGCACGACGGCGGCGAACACCAACAAGAAGCATACCAAAACGATTCTCGTTGCGTTGACCGCAATGGTTTTGTCAAAGCCGCTTTTCGGCTGCATTACCACAAGGGAGTATGCCGTATCGCATATCGAAATCGTTTTCGTGACGGCGACGAAATTTGTTTCGCCGCTAAGTTCGGTAAGGTTGTTTTTAATTATTTTCGGGGAAAGAGTGCCGCTCGGTTTCAGGGAATAGCCGCCGAGAACGCCCGTCCAAAAGATATTTTCGCAGTCGATTTTGCTGTCTTTTGAAGTTTTTGAAAAAGTGCAGGTTAATTGATCCAACCTTGTCGGCTGGGCGAAGTAGTCCTTGAAGTAGGTGTTGGAGATTTCAAAGCCGCAGATGCCGTAAAAAGTGTTGTCCGCGCCGAAAATCGGGGTGATATAAGCCATCGCACTGTCGCTTGTGCCGTCAAGCGCATAAACGTCGGACAGCAGCGGTCTTTTATCTTTTACGGATTTGCCGAAGATGTCTTTTATTTCTGCCACCGATTCGGTATTGAATTCCAACCGCCATTTACGATGCGGCATTATGCCGTTTTGCCTGCCGAGATCCGAGTTTCCTCTGTACATAAGCAACGTTTCGTCCGTGCGGTCGAGGGTACTGCGCTGGAAGTACAGCCCGGTTCTGGATTTGTCGGCGTTTGTAGCACCGGAGTTTACGGTTGCGTCCATCACAATGAACGCGCCCGAGGCGTCGGCTTTCAGCAGTTCTTCTCTGAGTTTAGGCAAAAGGGCTTTCTGCACGCCTTCGGTATGCGACAGGGAGTCGTTCAGCGCGTTGAAAGAAATCCCGTTTTCGGACAGATACGCGTCGATTATCGCCGAAGAGTCGGCGGCAAGCATTTCGCCCATCATCGAGATATCGTCAAAGTATTTTTCGATTTGTCTTGTATAAAACTCGTTCTGGAAAGTGAGGTTGTCGGAATATTTTTCGGTCGTCGTCGAGAACTGCCCGGCGAAAAACAATCCGCAGCTTACAAACACGCCGACGACAAGAACCAGCGCGAGCATATACAACAAAAGCTTGCGCCACATCGACTTTTTTCTGTTTTTGAAATCGGCGATTTTTAACATATTTCGGGATTTATCGCCGCGTTCAGGCGACGTTATACAGCGCGGCTTTCATTTCCGCGACGATTTGTTCCGTGGTGCCGCCCGCCGCGTATAGCGAGGCAAGGTTTTTCTGGATTTTGCGGATTTCGTCGTACAGCGTGCGTACTTTGGAATAATAGCCGTCGAAATTCGGTTCTCTCACGAAAGTGCAGGTCGCGACGGTTTTCGTCAGTGCGGCGTAAAGGTTTTTGAAGGCGTCCGACTTAAAGGAATTTTCGCCGATTTTCGCAAAAGCCCCCGTTCTTACGGGCATATATCCGGTTGACAGGACAAAGTCCACGTTGCGCTGTTCCTCGGTGAACCACCGCGCGAATACGGTTGCCGCCTCGGCTTTTTTGTCGGTCGTTTTATAGGCGCAAAGCCCGACGCCCGCCTGCGTTGCGACTTTTTGTTTTCCCGCCTGTTGGGGCAGGGGTAAAACTTGCAGATTCATATCTTCCGACGTATTGTTGGGATACGTGATTTTGTCGTTGGCGTAAAGCACGGAAGCCGAAGAGCCGATGCCGGCGCACGTTTGCGCGGTCATAATCTGCGTGTTGTAGTACATATCGGACACAACGATATGGCCTTTGGCAATCGACGTCGCGAACGCCTCGTAGGCTTTTATAAACGACGGGTTGTTTTCGTCGTACCAGCCGTCCTTGTAAGAAACGCCTTCGCCGTCGGATATTGCACAAAGTTCCGCAAGTCTTATGAGATAATCGATGGCGCAGAAGGGTTTTCCGCCCGACCACTCGTAATATTTTTCGGCGACGGTGAAGAAGCCGTCCCACGTTTCAAGGTCGGACAGGGAAACGTTTTTTTCGGCGGCGAATCTTTTAAATACTCCGCCCGCGATAAACAGCATATAAGTCGATTTGGAAACGGGGAAAACCGAAAGGCGGTCGCCCAGCATGCCGTCGCTCAGAAAATCGGGGACGAAGGCGTCCAGTTCGGACGGCGTGAAATAATCTTTCCAGTTCAGAAGGTTGTCCGCCCCAAGACTTTGCGCGTCGCCCGAGTGACAGAAGAACAGGTCGGGCATATCCTTGGAGCCCGCTTTCCCCGCCTGCGCGTCTTTGAGTTTTTTTCCGATCTGGGAAGCGTTGGACATCAGTGTGACGTCAATGACGATTCCTTTTTCCTTGCCGACGGTTGCGTTGAATTTCTCCACAAAGTCGTTCATCGGGGAGTTGGCTTGCTCGCCGTAAACGTGCCACATCGTAAGAGTCGTGGGTTTTTTGGGATCGAGCAAGGATTTATTTTTGTTGCAAGCAACAAACGTAAACGGAATTGCAAGAAGCGCCGTGGCGGCGATCAACAAAGTGAGTATTCTTTTGGCATTACGTTTCATAGTGTTTTTCCGTTATTATCAGTCGGGGGAAATTGCCCCGATTTTTCAAAAAATCAAATTATTTTTGGGTTTTTCCCCACCTTTTGGCGGGTTGGGTGGGGGAAAAGCCGTCCTGATTTTGATATACTGTCTATACACTCGAAGGTGATTATCTGTATTATAGCATAATATGCGCGCGCAAGTCAATCCGCCTTTGAGACAATAAAACGCGATATTTGCGGAATTCACAACGGTTTTAAGTCGCGATTTTCGGCGATTTGGAATAAATCATAAGAATCAAACAAGGAGACAAAATCATGAAAAGAAAATCGATCTTCACATTTTGTGCGATAGCGTTAATGCTTGTTTTATCGCTCTCGGTGCTTACTGCTTGCAACAAGGACGGGAAACACAAAGAATATACGATAACCTTTGACAGCAAAGGCGGCAGCGCGGTGCAACCCATCAAGGCAAGCGCAGGCGCGGCGATTACAGCCCCGACCGATCCCACCAAAGACGGTTTTGTTTTTGCAGGCTGGTATGAAAGCACGGACGGCGGCACGACGCTTTCCGACACGGCATTCAGTTTTTCATATATGCCGGCAAGAGTTTTCACGCTTTACGCAAAATGGGCGACTGCCGACATTAAGGGCAAGACATTCAACAAAGTTGACGCAACCATCGAGTGGGAGTCCGAAGCCGTCAAGCAAGCGCTTCTTGCAGAAATGAAAATGACGGAGGAGCAGTTTATACAAAGTCATAAGGTATCAAAAGTTACGCTCGTTTTTGCGGCGGATAAAGATTCCGTGACGGCGACTTTTGATCAACACCCGGGCGAAGAAGACGATAAAGGCAAAGGCGTCAGAACGCTGTTGTACAGGATTAAAGGCTCTGCTATCGTGTTTTACGACAGCCAAGAAGATATGGAAAAAGAAATCCCCGCTCACGAAATGGGTTTGTTTGTAGGCTCAACGTTTGAGTTGTCCTCAGATAAAACGACCATTATACAGAGCAATATCCAACCGGGAATTGGAACGATTAAATATAAGTATAGCGTTGTGGTAAAATAAACCGGCGTAAAAGGAACAAACACAAAAAACAACGGTTTTAAGTCGCGATTTTCGGCGATTTGGAATAAATCACTTAAATCAAAAAGGAGAAAGACTATGAAAAGAAAATCAATCATTGCAGTGCTGGCGTTGGTATTAGTGTTGGCGTTGTCGTTGTCGATATTCTCGGCATGCAACAAGAAGCACAAGTATTCAAGCGAGTGGAAGTTTGACGAAAAAACCCACTGGCACGAATGCACCACGAAGAAACACACCGACACGACGGAGAAAACCCCGCACGTGTTCACGTGGACAGAAAAAACG